>BNJU01005503.1_pt1 | contig 128242 bp, 171 predicted proteins | sample 8539281 | NCBI WGS metagenome assembly BNJU01 (sample SAMD00202456, study PRJDB9452) | human saliva metagenome | isolation source: human saliva | place: Japan | reverse complement strand
AAAGAAACAGGTGAGACAAACAAACACCTCAAATATCACACACACACCCACACAACATAATAACTTTAACTGATCATGACCGCGATTGATTAATCTTCAAACGCGATCATTCGCACAAGTTGCTCACCACCGGAAAAGATTGTCCGGCTCACGCAACGGAAGCATAAGCGATAATCATTGCTGCGATTAATAAAAATATAACGATATGCCCCCAAATCAATATAACTTTTCACACAAAACGAGCTTGCCCCATTCGCTGATTTGATGGATTAATGAATAAAATAATGATTATCAGCCTTACCCGTATTTTTTACAGTGATAAGAACCAAAGTGCTCATTTAATGGTATATATCGTCTGCCACATTCGTTAAGAAACGTAAGGACCATTCCCTGTCAATTTTCCATTAATTAACTCATTAAATTGAACCCAGCCTCGATAATTTATCGTCATCACAACCAAAATAGAGGAGCCACCAAACAAAATATACATAACAGAACCACAACCTAAGTTACACTGGCGATATATTATATCAAAGGTCACTGCTGCACTTATTTGCTTCACACAAATCAGCACGGTAAATTGGTAATACTGTTGCAATCTTTCTGACCTTGTTTATTAAAAAACAGGAATATTGCGAGCCGACTGTAAATTCTGTCCTTTATTTTCAGCAAATCACGGAAGAATTGCAGTCCGCTATCATTATTGCACCATTGAGGCTTGCGCGTAAGAATTCTGCAAAAGCAAGACCACTGCGCGTTGGACGAAACAAATTGATTGACGTATTTATATTATTTTATAACTTATAAATAGAAAAAGAATTTATGTAAAGTGCAAAAATCAAAATCTTTTAAAAAATTAGGAACCAAGGATACACTTATTTAGTAAGTAATACGACAACTTGATTAATAACGTCCCAACACCCTTCAAACTTCTAAAGGTTGTATATCACTGTTTCCCCATGATGACACGACTCGAATCAGAACGTAGGCAAGTGCTGCCATGTCCACCCACGGTAAAAGTAATAGACTTGCATGATCTTCCACTTGTGGTGTAAGCACCAGTTGTTGATAAATACTATCTTGCTGACCAAACTGCCCATCGGTTGCATGAAATTATTTCACCACCACTTAACGTTATCACCGAAGGACCTGAAATTGGTTTGTACAACTGTTTGGATTAAATTTGGTGTGAGATGAAAAAAACTTACTTAACAAATACTATTAGCAACACCAGCAACGTACCGCTGGCCGCTGAATTAGCGTCCAAAGTGGTTCATAAACCAACACTTTAGGGCGAAGTAGTACGTCAATTAATCCGTACTATCTTCAGGAAGCAACTGCAGCCAGGTGAGCGATCATCTGTCATTCTATCGAAGTTACACCCCAGCATGTTCGTCAAACAGCTGAACTTATCACCACCAGATCATTAATACGGCATTAGTTCACTATGTCCTGATGGCCAGCCACTTTTTCAAAACCATTTCAACCAAAACCTGACCAAGGTTGGAAGGAATATTGTAAAACGCAGTTTAATACTCATTTTTCATGAAGAACTGCATTTTGAACTGATTGTGTAGTACGTACCCATAAAAAATCGGCACCTCAATTGTTGGTTTACACCCAACTTTTTGGAGTGATCAATTTCGACCGCTCTTTTCTTTATACATCCACTAAAAATAAGTATCGCTTACCTCCGCTCCATTCTTGGGAGTTTAGTAATGCATCGTACTTTAGGGTGCGTTAACTAACCAACGTGGAATTTGTTTTTTTCAACGTAAAGGTGCCGTAGCCAGTCATAATGTTCGGCACAAATATGGCTCATCATGTTAACAACAGTGCTAAGCACCACTAATGTCACGGATCGCGAACCAAAACAACGCGGAAAAAATCGCCACGACGTAGTTGTTTCAATAAAATGGCTATCCCTGCGTAAATATTTGATGACAATTACTGTGTTCATTTAGCAATGGTTCATATTCATCGAAAAATAGAAAGGCATCTTCTTTTCTCGAATATCACGTAAATGGATGACTGCTCTTTGACGCAGCGCCACAAAGGTATCTTGCTTCGATGGGCTTGATCCTTTGTTTCCGCCTCGAAAAGATCAAAATCATCTGGTTCTGTCATTATTTTCTCAATTTGTTATTTTGTCAATGATAGCACATCTATTCTATAGTATAACTAGCCACCTTTTATTGAGGCACAAAATGGAAACCTAATAATAATCAAGAACTTGTTGCGACAATTTTAGAAGATATCGTGGCAAGTGAATTAACAACTATTCAAGATTTTTACGCTGATATACACATTTAACCGTTCTGATATTTATTACGGACAAGGTCATGACAATGCGTGGATGAAAGTTCTCACTAGTCCTAGCTGACTTAATTACCGCTCGATTTACCACAAGACGGCTTAGCAGCAAACTTACCTTCAGAAAAAGAACCTTAGTAAAGAAGGTTCAAGCCGAACGGAACAACGTGTCTCGTCGCTTATTTAACGAATAGTGGTTCTGCGGATTGGAATTCTATGTGATGGCGTACGATTATTCCACGCTCACCAATCAGTGCATTAATCAAAGATAAATTTGTTCCGCTTTAAAATCTGAGCCAAACGCATTTTAGATCTTGTACTGCAGTGGTTGTATCGCACTACTACTGCTGCCTTCCTGAAGCCAGCGGATGTGCAGTCGATCTTCTGTAGATGCTTAAATGTAAGTGAACAATATTGTCGCCACCACCAGAACACCGTTTTCCCTGATTCAATCAGATTTATTTCAAAATCTCTTCGGTCAGCAATATGACGACTGTCACCAACCCACCTTATGGACAGAGAAGACTTAAGATATGCCAGAAGAATCTAATAGAACTTGACCAGCCTTTAGGCTCAAAAGATGGTTTAGAAATTACAAAACAAATTTAAACAAGCGCCCGGATTATTTGACTAAATGGCATGCTGTTTACAGTGGGCAACAGCATGGTAAGTCTCATTGCTGAACAATATCCAGATGTGCCATTTGAATGGGTTGAACTAAAAAATGGCGGTCAGGTGGCTTTTGCTATTAGCCGCGAAGATTTATGAAATATCACGATTTTATCTCAAGTGCGGTTAAAAATCGTCGAATTTTGACCACCCAATAATTACTGCGCGTTCTTAACGCGTGCTTTTCTTTAACAAAACAATGAATTTACAAAACCTTTACCGACTCGTCGTTTCTACCCGGCATCTTTTCCATGCAACGGTATTTTATTCATTTACAAGGAAAAGGATTAAGTAACAGTGAAATAGCCTTTTCACTATCGTTAAGCTTTTCTTCTGCAAATCAGAAGCATTAAAGTCATTTTAGCTGCATCTGAAGGATCGTTTTGGACCGGCTAAAATGATACTGGCTGCTTTAGATGTGATCGCCTATATTTTCTTTCTCTGCAGACAATTATATCTGCTTTAATTGCCACTACCTGTTTTGGCTTAGGCAGTTGTTTGTTTGCACCAATGCGAAAGCCTGCTCTACTTCAGAACGGCGAAGAATACAAAGAAAACTCTGATTACAGGAAAATATTTAAAAGTCACCTCCGTCGTCGATGTTTGCGCTTTGTTGGTGATTCCATTTATCAAATACAATCACATTGAATCGCTAATTTGGGGTCTGCTTTGCGATGGAAGCGGGTTCTCTCTTGCCTTAATGGTTAAACCGTTTTATCAACCAAACTTTGCAAACCTTAGAAATTTCGCGTTGCCCAAATTAAAGAAATCATCACCAAAGAATTTTATTTGTGCATTGATGCTGTTTATTCCATCTTCCATTGCAAACTCTCATTCTTTGATCTTTCCTGTTTCTTTTGATATCAAATTAGGATGCCAGAACACTCTACTGCACCTCTTTTTGTAATGGTCATCGACAGTTTCATTACAAAGTTATTTTCGAAAAATTAATTTAACGATTAAACAACGCTATGTTGCCCCATCCTGCTATCGGCATTATCTCAGTTTTATTTATTACGTTGAAATATATTTCGGTGATTTCGCTTATATTACTTGGTCATCTTCACGGTGATTGAAGTCATGCCTTAACCGCGATGTAATATTAGTAAAATTTGATAATGGCACCAACCGAGGTTTTATCTGGCGCATCACGATTATTGCTTTCTATCAAGACAGTTATCGTCATGAACTTAGTGCCACATTTATTTTTTATTGTAAAAAAACGTATTGAGTAAATGTCTCAATACACTTTTGTTAAACTATATCAATATTTCATACTTAAATTTTTCTTCAATTTCTCTTAATACCTGAACAGATTCAAATCAAGTCCTTGCAATATTCGATGAATTCAAAACACATCTAAACGATGATTCTCCTGTCTCACTTCTTCCAATAACGAAATGTACAACGCCCAATTTTTCCAAATGCGTTGTGATAAACTCATTTTCTTCTGATACAATAATTTCTCTTAACCAAATATATTCATCGGAATGAATAGATAACTAATTTTGTCATTGCACCTATTTTAGGTGCAGGCTATACTTGTACCTGTTTTAGGTTCAACCATAAGGAGATGTTATGTCATTTTATCTAAGACCTTGGTACGTATCAAGTTTACCATATCTGCCACCTTATTCGGGTTAATCTTTTCGCATTTATGGTTGTTGGTGGATATGACAATATAATGTACTGGTAACCCATCTATATTTACCAATAATCCTTGGATTATTTGTTTATTTATATCCTTATTCTCGATTTGTTTATGAAAGTATTATTGAATATATTTTAGGAAATAATGTTTTCTTTGTTAATGCTGCACACGTTTGGTAATTAAATTCATAACTATGATGCTGTGTTTTATGTTCGCACATTTATCGCACCAATAATAATATACCTCTATTTTACTATTCAAACAAGAGAAACTTCAAAATCAGACTCAAAATGAAAAACATATAAAAAAGGACGCTATAACGCGTCCTTTCCTTTATAAAAGTTTAATTTTTAACTGCTATTTTTATCACATCCAATTCGACATCAACAATTCTTCACTGCGCTGTTATCACGCAATTTCAGCCTTCAACCATTGGTCGAGTTAAGTGTGGAGAGAAAATTCAATAAAGTCACAGAAGCTGCGGTGCAAGAAAGTGCTGTGTTTAAACGCACTTGCGCTCATACTGCACGGAACAAATGCCCCGCATCAATCGCCACTTCAAATCCTTATCATTATGGCGCCATAGATGCCATAATGCCACACCTAATCCTAAACATGTTTTAATCACGTCTGCATCCGTTGCGGTAAACACAATATTCGGCAGAATCCCTGCTCGGCTAAAACGCATAGTCCAAATCAGATTACCACCGGTAAAACCAAAGGTATAAGGACCAAGTGATACTCTCAACCTCAACAGCAAGATTTACTTCATGCTGATGGTCAGGTTTAACAATCACCGAACGATTCCCATAAATAGTGAAGCGCAAATTGAAATCAAATCATCGCGCTGCATGGCGCTTCTGTCGTGATCAGCAAATCCACTTCACCAGAAATTAACGCATCATGAATTTGCGTCGGTGAACCTGGATGAATAGCGCAAACTTGCCATCTGGATATTGTTTAGAGAAACGTTCAACACAGCTGGCAGCATTACAACGCTTGCGTATTGGTTGTCGCAATACGTAACACACCATGATTTGGCAAGTATATTCATTGGCAACCGATTTAATGTTTTAAAGCCACCAAAGCTCTTTATTACCAGCCATTGATCTTTTACCCGCCGGTAATGGATTTAATGTGTTTACCATTACGCTCAAAAATTTAAACCGAGTTCATCTTCTAGCAAACGAATTGTTTACCGATAATCGCTGAGAGGTATAAAGTGCGTTAGCCGCTTCAGTCACATTTAAATTTTGGTTTACAATCAACAATGTATGAAGTTGCTGCATTTTCATCGCGAATACCACCTATTTTTTATAGCGTTTATTTAACTCAGTATAACGTTCATCGTTTACGAATTTGACCTGATTTGGTCGGCGACGAGGTTTTGTTACGTTCCACCGGTTTCCTTGGCTTTGGTGGAAGCCCACCAATTCACGATAGTTTAATGCTTTTCAGATCCATTTCTGTTACACCACGCGGCAAACCTTTCATCAACTTAATATTACCGCAACGAATACGACCAACTGACTCACTTACCCAGGACTCCCACAGACATGCACTTCACGATTACGACCTCCATTAATGTCACGTCATACCATTGATTAATGTTTACACCACTCGCAAATTTGATTTCTTTTTAAAATTCGCAGGGCTGTCCTCAACTGCACGCCTTTAGCGTAAACGCGCTAACATGGCATCGTCCACTTGGACCAAATACACGCACGGAATATTCACGCTCTCAACTTCACGGCTGGGTGCATTAAACGGTTAGCTAATTCTACCATCTGTCGAAAAAGTAATAGTCAGCATAATATCTAAACGACCGATCTGCACTATTTAAGCGTGGCAAACGGTCAGAATATGAAGCTTGCACTTGGGACCTTCTGGATTCGCTGAGTACAAAGTTCGCCTTCAGGCTTGGGACACATCAACACACGGTCATTACTTCTTTTGTGTTTGTTGAAGATTGATGATACGACCATCAATACGCACTTTTTACACAGAACAAGACACGATACGATCACCAAGAGTCATTTTGCCATCGACACTCACACGATTTTCAGCAATCATCGCTTCAATTTCACGACTTATATCTCGTCCTGCACGCGCACTTTCTGCAATTTTTCACCTTCTACAGTCGATTGACGAGATGGTTTAGCTACCATTTTAGGGGTGATTTGATGTCAGAATTGACCGCATTTTACGTCTACGCTCAAAGTGCGGTTGTTTTCCCGCTTGTTTTCACGTTCTTGTCTGACTGGTTTTTGAATACCATCTGTTTTTCCTTTGTCGCTTTCCCGCGTCTAAAATAGTTAAATGAAAGGATCGGTACTACCACTTTCACGTAAAATTACAAGCGATTCTTCCGTTAAATCCACCAACGTTGCTTGCTCTTACCCAAACCAACACCATGAATAATTAAATCCACTGACGCCCCCAAAATTCACGAATCTCTCAGGATCGAAGTCATATGCTCATTATCAGGCAACATCAATGGAAGATAAAATCGGTCCACCTAATGCCTTCAATAAATCCCAAAACAATTTGATTATCAGGCACGCAAACCAATCGTCTTGCGTTTGACGTCATTAATCGACGTGGAAGTTCTTTCGTCGCCGTCAAAACAAAAGCATAACACCCCGGTGTATTGTTTTAACAAACGACAAGCCAAATTACTCACCGTTGCATAGGCTGAAAGCTCAGATAAATCACATACCAACGTAAAATTATGCCCTTCTGGCAATTTACGAATCGCAACAATACGATCCCATCGCATTTTATCACCTCACACAACCCCCAAAACAGCCAGAATCATCCAAACAATGACACCACCTTGACGCAAATTTCACCGCTTGATTAATCAAACTGCCAGTATTTCAGGTGATATAGAAAAATTGGCTCATAATTTTGTCCTTAAAAAACTGACTAGATTACACCATTTAAATGCAGGTTACAAAATTTATAAAAATAACAAGCGAGCTCTTAAAAGGATTTTAGTTTATTTTTTCAACCGAAAAGTTAATATTATTGTTCTTTTTCTTTAAAATCAAATATATTTAAAATTATTTCGGAACATATTTATAATAAATGATGATTGTTACAGGCTGGCGCGCTTACACAACCGCACTGGCCGCTTTTTACTGTTCTACTTTTCCACCAGCAAACATATATGTAGCTGTTAGCCTATGTTTCAGACCAAAATCTCGCCGCGCCCAACTAACTCACCTAAAGCCCATTCATAAGGTATTTTTCCCACCGCACAGCTTGGATAGTGAAAGTATTTACAGACAAGGATTCTTTCCTTCCATCCTTGGCTTTGACACGTAAGATGAGATGGTTACAAAAGTACTATTATTGACATAATAACTTGGTAAGCTCGTTACAGTATGATGTTCTGGACATTGCACCAGTACGAACATCTTCGACGAGCCCAGGATGTATTTCATTTTTACTCATTAAAAAAAAGTGCGGTCATTTCGTTAAATTATCTACCCATTGATAGATTGTTCTGAATCTGATACAGTAAGCTGTAACGTGATTTTGGATTGTTGCCACTCAATGTTAAAACCCTGGCGGGTGGTTTCCTTCAGATGTTTTGAACAATAGTATCTTTCTTGGGTTCGTTGGCATTGACAAAAACTAACGTCAGAATTAACGATAAAACACAATGCGTTTAACTGGTGATGGCTGATGTGAATTGTAGCGGCATAGAAAGACCTCATCATTTTTCGAACCACGTTGTCATATTAATACTTGCTAAAACACCTCGCACAAGTTGCCACCAACCAACTGATTAACCCCAAGTAAAGCAATTTACCAGTTACAGTCAGTCTTGCGCCTTGATTATGCCACCTTCGACAGTTGCACCTTTACTGTACCACCGCCACCACGGCACCATTAACCGTGCCACCAATAACTGTTGTTGCACCATTGACGGTGCCACCTGTAATGACTCCACCAGTTATCGTGGTGCCCCACCTCTTGGTTAGCCATAATATGGTTGCCACGGATTGTGTTTGCAATAATACTGCCACCGTGTACTTCCGTTACACCTGCGTTTTGCGTGGGCTTGGTTCTGTTGGTGTCTGTCAGTGCACTCTTTCACATAGGTCGCGCAACCCGCAGATGCTACTCCGATTCGTTGCTGCTTTGATATAACCCAGAATATTGGCGTACTCCGTTCTGCATTACTAGGTGCTTTTAATGCTAAACGCACGTTTTGTGTAGCCGGGAAAGACCACCACGGAAAGAATAACCTATAAATATCTTCAGAGCTAAAAACTTATATCCTCCTTCTTTTAAAATGACATCTTTGCAGTTAATTTTGCTTTTTGACCTATGTGCGCCAATATATGCAGAAAGAAGATACCATTTACAATAATACTGCGCAGATTGCATTGCCACTCGAGCCAGATGCTGACGAATCACCATCTATATTAAAAATAAGCTGATTTTCCTCGCAACAGGTACGTTAATCCCTAAGCGTCATTAGTTTGCTTTGGAATCCGCCTCTAAGATTTATCGCCGTCGAACTTCACTCAGTTACAGCCGTGTGGCAATCCATCACCTCCCACACTGCAAATATAGGATTATATAAGAGATTTCGAATTGCTACCCGCTGGACAACTTATCTCTCGTCACCGACCCAGCTACGACCAAATCACCACGAATACCGACTTGACCATCAGTTACACTAAATACAGGTTTGATATTGCCATCATTAGCATTAGCAACACTCAAATTTATCAGCCACACAATGACCGAACTTTCTTCATGGTTTGCACTGAGAGCGATCCTCGCAACAGCAGTCCGTCCACCAGCAATAGCTTGCGCTTTTGATTGTGTGCATCGAGCTAACTTTTGCTCATTAAGTCCGGCAACAACACGCTCACCCTGCGATACTGTTGATCTGCATTTCCAACTTTAGCAGTTAAAGCGTTAATTTGTTGTGCATTTGCTTTTATCACTTTTGGAGCTTGTGCTTGTCTACTGCAGTAATGCCTGATAAAGCTTGATTCGGCCTTCGCTGTCACAGTTTTGATGGTTTCAGCTTTTTGCCTGTCTGCTCAAGATTTTTATTGCGGTTCCTGATGATTGAGCTCAGCAGCTATTTTAGCTAATGCAAATCTCATGACAGCAGTTTGTCTTGTTTTTAGCTTCGCCAACAGCATTATTAATATCGGCTTTTAATGAGTTAACAAGCTCTTTACCAAGTTGGATTTGGTGATTTTACCTTCTAAACGCATTTAACAAGTTATCAGGATTATGATCTGCTTCAGCAAATACTGCCTTGGTAAATTCACCTTTGTTACCTTGTTTATCTACTCCTCGCAAATAAAAAGTAATAGCCTGTCGATAAAGGGCACACCGTTAATAACATAGTTACTTTGAGGATATGGCAATAGGCCACTTTCACTGCAGTGCTTATGTCATTTGTATTACTACGCCAAACTTCAGAAAGCAAACCCGGTGTAAATGTCTTAGTAAATCCCAATCCAGCTCAATAGCAAACAACAAGGATTTAGTAATAAATCTAGGATGTTGAGATTAATCTCAAATGAGCGCGTTACGGGATCTGACAGTTGGCCACTTTGGTTTTAGCTCTGATTTCTGCGGTATAACTACCATCAGGCAATCCTTCAAATGATATTTCTGGATTTTTAAGTTTAGATATGTTTTAAAAACTTTTTCCGTTGCGATATAACCGCACTTCATAGCGTTAATAACGTATCTGTTGTTGGGTACTGACCAGTGAGTTTATACCGTCAGCGCTATAAACTACATCAGCATTAGTTACTTTTTGTTAGTCCATTGTGCATTGTTGTAACAACAGGGCACAAAAGCTTGCACTACCATCAACAATCGCTTCTTTTTGCGGTTCATGCTGCAACGCAGTTATGGTATAACTTCGTCATCGTTTTCAGTAATGCCGAGCGCACGGTAAAGCTGAGTAGATACTTTGCGGTGTTTTTAATACCCAATCATCCATTACGTTCAAACCAACAGGATTGGTTTCTAATGTGATAACCGATTTATTTACATTATCTACATTGATGATTTTGATTTTCACCAACTGCATTTCATCATTGAGATAACTTAAATAGCTATTACCAGTGATTTCTACAGGTTGATCAAGTGTTACTTTCTTGCCGTTTATCGCTACAACTCGTCCACCAAGTGTTTTGACCAGAAAAATCATTATCAGCACTTTAATGATGTCGCCTGGTAAATGTAATAACCTTTATCGACCTACTACAAAAGGTAATAGTACATTGTTCAAGACGAGATGTTTCTAATACCCATTTGCCGTATCGGTGAGCTTGCCCACGACTTGTACAGCCATAAGCTGTAATTTTCTTAACGTTGTAGCCATAACGGGTAATCATTGAGTCATCAGCAACATACTCAACCGCTTTCTGATAGAAATTCCGTTCGTCAGCATACTCAACTTCTACTGCAGTAAAAATTGTCTTTCCTGCTGCGAATTGGCGAGAGAATTTACCATCAACTACATTTGATTGCGTATATAAACAAACTGGATCTGATGTTCTATCTTGGATGGCTGAAAACTGCGTTCCATTCCATACTGCACATAGAGCGGAAAACAGATGCCATGTCTGATAGCACGTTATAGGCATCACGCTGTTCTGTAATCCATAGATTAGATACCATTCGTGGTTCTTTGCCACCATATCCATCATCGACTAATTCATCACAGTATTTTGCAATTTGATACAGCTGAAACTTATCTAATCCATATTCTCCAATTCGTTTACCTAATCCAGCTAAAGAATTAGTGACTAAGTCGTGCAAAAATCCATGCAGGGTTATCCGTCCACTCTTCTTTCCAGTCACCGCGCCAAATACCGTGCATACGTTCTTGTTTCAGGATTATATGTGCTTGGCACTTTTCACCAATCGGCCATAAAGCAATAGATTTACATTAGGGAAATTTGGGTTATAGCGTGAATCCGTTTTAATGCCAATTAATGCCATGTTTGGGTATGACAGTTTGGTATCAATGATTTCTGTATAGCTGACCCAGTGAGTGCCATTCTGTAATCGCTGTGATTTACTATCAGCTGTTAGTCTTTTGACTGTAATGGTAAATGGTTTAGGCGGTAAATTATCAATGATATAACTGCGATAAAAACGAGATGATGATTTACCACTAATATTTTTACTGCTCGTTGGATTCCATTGATTAAGATTTCAAGTGATACAGATGTTCTCTGTATCGCCATTATCATTTTGAGAAAAATAACGCACTTACGCCACATGTAATTTTTAGACGTGTCACATCAGGATCAATGACAGTTCTTGTTACAGGGTAACATTTTTAATTTCAGCACCAACTGATACTTCACGCTCTGACATTTCAAAGCCTTTGTAGCGCAATTGATCCTGCGTTCCGAGTGTATATGCTATCTCTGTGTTTTTGAAATTGAAACTTGACTCATCATTATCATCAACACCGTTTGCATTTTTGGATTGGCGTATTGTCAAAGTAAGTCGATTTCATTTATTGGCTGGACCTTTGATTGGACCAAGAGATTAAACCAATAGCACGTAATCAGTTGCGAAGAACGAAGGCTATCAGGTGCTTCATGTGGTGTGCGCTGAACCTTGGCTTTTACCGCCCATAAGTACCTCTTTAAAAGAAAAACCGCCTATAAGCAGTGCCTATAAGCGGTTAAATTTATTAGTGATATACTGATTTACTACCTAAACATCGTCAAATGTTTCAATCTCTTTGAGACACCAGTACAAGACTGGTCATCATCTTACCGTGCAATAACGGAATAGGTCTCCTGCGGAGTTAAATTACGAAGATTGCTAAATGATGTACTTTGTTTCTTTTCACCTTCATCAATTTTAGTATTCATATTCATGGCGGTCTAGAAAGCAATGTTATTGTTCACCCATGCCATGGCTGCACCAGACATACCAAACATTAATGCAGTACCATATCCGACACCATAATATTGGTAACTAATAATACTGCTAACAATTACAATGCCAGCAACAATTTGAAATATTCCCTGCACCATTTTTACCAGAGCCAAGAATCACTGGCGTAAAATGCACTGTAGCAATCATTTTTCAATGAAATTATAGGCGTTGTTTTTAATTGTTCTTCAGATAAATATTTACCGCCAATACGAACTTTATAATAGCTATTCTCAAAATGCTCACGTAAGCTCACTAATTTGAGATAACAGTCCACTCATCAATTCTCTGAAATTACTTACTCAAGTTCAATCGACTCACGGCCAAATCGTTTAAGATCGCCATAAAATTTAATTTTGCCATTCTGAATATCTCCAAATTGAATGTGTGGAATTAAGCCAAAAACCATCATAAGGTACACGTGCAGAGAGACGACTTTCACTATGATGAACCATCATCTGATCACCTAGATACACTCCCTGCATGATTAGCGAAACTTGCACCGACTTTAATTAAAAATCACATCGCCAAGCTGCGGTTCTTCATCAAAGGAATTTTTCAAATCCACAACGAGCAAGCCTTCTTCATATAAATTGGAATGCTCAAAACCATTCAAATTCGTAAGTGGATTGATCGGGCAATCCAATACCGGCCAACATATAACAATCAAGAATGATATTTCGGCAATCTTGTTTATTGTTTTCAAATTGACGACCAATCAGCGGTGAAAATAGAACGGAACTGTTTAATGTCGTCTATCCACCACCAGCCAAAAATCTAACTGTGTTTCTAACCTGACATTCTCTGTCAGCAATGGATAAATATGGCATCCTTTTTCAAAAAGCAGAATCAGGGTGAGAATGCACCAACGCCACAATGACACCACGTTCTTCAGCAAGAAGAAAATCATCTGGCGATATTTCAAAAATTCACGGATCGTGTGAGATGTTTTCGCAAGGAATATAAGAGAAACCGTCTTTAACACAACAAAGCCACAACATTCTTGTGGCTCTGTGCTTTTTAGCGTGTGACAGCATTTCTTTTTAATTTATCCGGAATAATCATGATCAATTCCCCATACTGAGTTGTACTTTGGGAAACCGCCAAACGGTAACACGGCATTCTCGCCAAATCTCAATTTACAACCACGGATACAATGCGAACATTTGTCTTTATTACGGTCGTTCGTTGGTTTGTCAAATTCATCGGCAACAGGTCCACCTGTATAACCGCATTGCGGTGAACGATATTGCCAAATACAAACGTCCGATGTAATCATTAATAGCGGGATTTTTGCGTTATCCGTTTCGGCAGGTGATGCCAGTTCAAAAGTAGCTTGTTTATCATCAAGGCTTTTTAATTGCTCAATGATGTAATAACTCACTGCTTCTTGTGTAGGATCTGCCTGAGTGTTTTTGCCACCTTCAAAGTTGCGGGCATCAAGAAACTGCGCATAAACCAATCTACGAGTAACTTACCACCAACACCTTTGTCCTAAATTAACCGCAATGGCAGTAATGATGCCATATAGGTTAGATACTGTTAATGTCGGACGAGAACTTGGTCCTTGCCCACTAATTTCAAATCCATCTGCTTTAATTGGATAGGCTTGATACTCAGTTTGCCTTGCCACCAAATGTCTGTAATGGCTTTGATTTAAGCTCATTATGAAAGCAGTACAGTTCGCCACGATCACGTTGCTGTTGGTAATATGACGTAAATCAATTTCCCATAATTCAATCAACGCCCCTTGTTCCACTTTTGCAATTCTTGAGTCATTTTAAATGGTAATGCTTTTGCATAGTTTCTCCCATAAAAAGCCCCTTATGATTGAGGGGCTTTCTCATTTTAAATTCTTTATAAACTAGGTTTGGTTTAACTACTCTTGCCAGCAGTTCTAATTATTCCGCCAATTTGGTTTAGAATTGCATTAACATCCTCCAAAACAACAGTGTCTCGTTCCATTTTTCAATGTTATTTGTGTCTTATAGTTAAAATTAGATTGAACCCAAAAACAGACCAGTGTTGACATTTGGCTCGTATAATATAAATGTTCATTTATATTATAGGGATAGGCATCAATAATTTTTTGTATTCAAGATGAATCGATAACATTCATTGTATTGAGTAAAAAGCAGATAACTCTCAAAAATTGAGGCATAATAATCCTAACCAGAATAAGATTTTTGGGATACTCAATACTACTATCGCTCTTTTTAACGTCAATATAAACTCCCAAGTTTGTTTTTCGGATTCGTTATGAGATATATTTTGACAACTTTAAAAGGCTTTAAATCACCTCTTCAAATTACAAGTAAATATTGTGTGTTTTCTCCCACTTTGTCGAGGAAATTTAGTCACAAACAACTTTAACTAACTCCCCATTTAGCGCAACGTCTTTAAAATAAAAAGCACGGACTCCACCGTGCTCTTTCATAAATTGACGAAATTCTGCTGATTGGCTATTTTTAACCTTATAGGCAACAGAATATTTTTCTCAAAAGAGCATTAATTCCATCTTCCATTCGTTGCTGATAGCTATTTCAATTAAGCACTTTCCGCTTTTGGCTCTTCATCAACTGCTATAACTGTGCTGCGGACACCAAGGCAATGTTGAAAAGCATCTCATCTCCTCATCCAAGCATTCCATCGACGACGTTGTTTTCTAACACTTCAAGTACATTTGCTTGGGATGCTAAGTGCAACTCTTTTTACCTTGTGCTGCTTTTTGCTCAGCAGTCATTTCATTTCACTTGTTTATCAATATTTATTGTTATTGATACTTGTTATTAGCTGATGCTCCACCACCAGCCAAACAATCCGTCATAACTATCCCAGATTTGCCACCAACATGACCGCCATTTTGCAAATTTAGGGGAATCTGCGTTGGTTTAAGGCGTTCATAAAACCAACACCATAGTGATCAACAGTGCGGATGTCATAACAAAATTCATTGTTAGATAATCGAGCTAATATGGAATCGCTCGTTCCTGTACCTCGCCAACACGATGACCGCCTTTAGCAAATCCTACGCTAGTGATTTGAGAGATAACATTAGCACCAGCCGCTGCAACCACGCCATATTTTGCAAATTTTTGAGCAGGAGTAAGTGGATTGTATCGCTATGCGTGCGACCGCTTTGAGATAGTTTTACCGTAGCTTCTGCAATAGCGAACGCTTTTGACACTGCAAACATTGCTTTTATAAGCTGCGATTGCTTACCGGCTGATTGTTCAACGACTGATGTTAAAGTTCCAAACGTAGCACTACCGCGTCATTTAATCCAGTAGCATAAAAGCCCCATTTGTTCTGGAACTGGCTATTTGTATTTTTTCAATGATTTAGCTGTTTGCGTTGTTAATTCTTCTTCCGTGATTAACTTTTGATCGTTAAATGTTTGGAGTTGAGCAAGCTCTTGCGTTTGTTGATAATTAACTCTGTTGCGGATCAGCTAAAAGTGCGTAATCGATCAATGGATTGACCACACTTTGAGATCTATTTTCGAGCATAATCAAACTTTTAATTGCAATTCAGCAGTAGCTTCACCACCCTGTAAGCTGTCCTGTTTTTTAGCTCTTTCAATTGCAGCTAACTCATCATTTCAGTTGCCCGTAATAATTTCTCAGGCGCATACTCTCGGGAAAGCTTTAACTGTTGACGTTTAGAATCGCTCTGTGATAGCTGTTTTTGCTGTTTCATATTCTTGTGAGATACAACACCTGGTGTGCTCTTTCTAAAGCGCTGGAACATCTGTTTGTTCCAAGTCAATTTCAGTAAGACTAGAACTACTTTTTCTTACGAATTTCGTCACCGAAACTTAACCAACTATCTCTTGAGTATTTTCACCTGATGATTTTCGGACCTGATTTTATTGCTTTCTTTTGATTTGAGTTTCAATTAGTTTGTCACTTTGGTTTCATCGGAAAACATTTTTCCTAATGTTAGCTTTACACTGGCCAAAATCTTGTTTAGTGTTTCAAGTGATAACCCTGACCGCTTTATCTGCCGCATTAGCTGCAGTAATTGTGCCTGTAGCAATACCAATCAATACTTCGTTGTATTCAGCGCCTTCCTTGCCAAGACATTGCATAAGGCCAGCCAACACATAAGCGGATCAGCCTCGACCTTGTTGTTTGAGCTTTTGCAACTTTAAGCTTTTGAGCAAGAGACGTAGATTTCTCTTTCAGCTTTTTCCATCGCATCTTTTTAAATCTAACGTCTTATCTGCTGCTTTATTTGCACTATTAGCCGTGGCATTAAAAGCTTTTCGGTGAAGTTAGCTATAATGTTATCTGCAGTTTCAGCTGATACACCAAGCAAATCGAATTTCTCGCCGCACTTCATCGATATTTTTACCTGCTCGAAGCATCTTCTCGCCAAGTGGAGAAAGCATTTTTCAAGAGCTTGTTTAGCTTTTATCGACATTCTCTGTCATCGTGCCGATTTGAGCATTTACTTTTTCAATTTCAGCTTCTGTTTGGGCATTAACGACTGTGAAAACCATCAAAATCGCCATTAATGTTTTTGATTTTACACCGGCTTTTAATTTTTCAATCTCAGCGTAATATTTTTCTATATCCTCAAGCTGTTTTGTAATTTTAAGAGATAATGCTGATTCACTGATTTGATCATAAGAATCAGCTAAGCTTGTTAGCAACAGATGTATCTAACGCCCATTGTCAGAGCTTCTGCCGCATAGAACTGAAAAATAATAATAGATGTAGCAGCAATACCAATAACACCAGCTGGCCACCGCTAAAGTCCATTACACTTTGCAAACCTTTGCCGCCATCGTTGCAAGATTAGTTGCTGCAGCAAGGTTCCGTTTTGCTGCAGCTTCTGCTTCTGCAAGTGCACAATTTGAGCTGATCTGCACTTTCATTCTTTCACGCAATGCAAATCGAGTTTGTTCAGATTGAGAGCTGCACTGAGCAGTCAAACTAGACATTTCAAAATTGTGTGCGACTCTCATTGCTGTCGCTCTTTCATAAATGCTTTTTGCTTCTGCAGTATGAGCCAGCATTTTTGCGCTGACAATGCCAGATTTTGCTAATTCTGCACTGTATTGGCTAATTCTGCCAACGGCTAAGGCAACCAGTTAAAACAACCGCTGCAGTGATTAATTGATCAAGATTTTTGAAACAAAATCTACACTCGCCAAGTTTTTGAGTGATGCCATAAGTGCGGGTCAGCTTCACCGGCATATTTAATAAATGATGTTTCGAGATTCGTGTATGACATCGAGAGTGTTTTACACGTTTCTCGAAATCGCTATCAACAGAGGATTTTGCTCAAGGCAGTATCACTTTGTTGATGGATAACTCACCATTTCTTACCCATATCTTTAAGTGCGCCTACGCTAACATCTAAAACCATCTGCAATAGCTTGCGCTAAAGCCGGTGTTTGTTCCATCACAGAATTAAGTTCAGCACCGCGCAACTCACCACTAGCCAATGCTTGACCGAACTGCATTAATGCCGCTTCTGATGACGCTTGTCAGCGGCACCTGACAAAGCGACTGCTTTTGATACGGTTTCTGTTAGTTTTCACGACTTTTTGCTTGACTAATATTTAAAGTATCAGCATTTTTGCAAAACGTTGATAGATTTGAGCGGTTGCGCCAACAGCTTTGATTGGTCTGAGAAGATATATCAAACACACTTTCTGTAGCCTGAGCCATTTCCGTCTGACTATGAGTCACCAGTCATACGGTTCTGTAGCTCAGTGAAGCTATCCATCACTGCAATAGCTTGCTTTGACAAATCTTGCGCTCCACCCAATTATCAAGACGGAAACTCCATTTTGTTGTCGAATTGATGTTATTGGCGGCTTTCTCAATATTATTTAACATTGTGTAGTGCGTTCTGAGAACTGACGCTTTTTCTTGAGCGCGAGAAAAATTAGCTCAAATTGTCAAGTAAATTTTCCGGGTCTGATAATCTCGACTTCACTCAATCCATTCTGAAATTGACTGTATCGAGACTTCAACCCAATATACAAACCACTGAGTGATGACATATCTTCTCCAGAAAGTAAAAAGCCCGCATATTGCGAGCTTTCTATACAAACACTAACTATTTAATGATGACGTACTTAACTTCGTTTTCTTTTCAATTTGCTGCAGCACTTAGTTTTCGGTTTTCTTCATAAAGAAAAACACAGCAACTTTTGAAAAACAAAAAGGTAATGTAAGCCGAGAGAAACACCAAGTAGAATTTTTCAAGGTTATGCCTGTTACAGCTAAGATAAAAATAATAGGTAACACAAAGAATAAAGCGAAAAACGCACAACCTCTTTGCCCAACCAATGGATAAAGTTTAATCTCATCTTTAAACATAACCCTCCTTATTTACTTACCTATACTGTACAAAATACACCTATTTTAATCAATGAGGGAGTAGCTAATTTTTAACTTTTTACTAAAAATCAACGATTTAACAAATAAGACTCTACGCCATCATCTTCTTTATCTTCTGATGTCTTATTCTCATTGAAAAATGGCATTAAATCGTTCAATGTTGTGGCTTTCGTTTTTGGATCTTTGACGAATTCAACGCTAACAAATGAGCAATCTGCGCTGTGCGATAATCATCTCTCCCATAAACCAAAATGGCTGTTCTTGATAAAACAGCATATATTCCTGAAAAGTCGTTTTCTCAGGCATTTGTTCGATTTCTTCTAACGTTTTACCCAACGCAAGCGATAAAGTTATGTCTGGAACCTGTGTCGGTCATGCTAAGTTTTTGGTTCACCACCCATCAATGCGCGACTTAATTCTTCAGCAAACTTTATTATCTAGACTTGATAATGCTTTCAAGTCATCTTCATTTTTCAAAATCAAACAATAGATTACCATCTCTTTATCACATAAGCGGAGGGCTGAGATTTCTGGCTAAACGATATGGATCGTAAACTTTCTTCCTAATTGCTTACCTAACTCATCGGGATCATCATAATCAAGATCACACCCTGTGCTTTTTGCAATATCACACAATAACTTGTGCTGGCCATAATCCACTGGTTTACATCACCGACACTTAATGCTCACATAGTACTTTTCGCCAAGAATTTCAATTTCGGTTACTTTAGGTTTATGCTGCAACACTTGTTTCTCAAATCCATTGTATTTACCTCTTTTATGGTTAAAATTTACTCGCAGGTACTTCTCCCTGCAGTCAAGGTTGATCTAATAATTAAAGCCAAGAGCCGATCACTCTTGGCTATTTTTAAGCCACAGGTAAGTGATATTCCTGTTTTGTATGCTTAATAGTTGCACCGCTTTCAAATTTACTCCATAGTTTCACCAGAGTAACCATTGCCTGATTTGAAATAACCAGTACCATACATCGTGCCTTGGTCATTTGGGAAAACTAAACGGAAAGGGAACTCGATTTCGAAAAGAATTTTTTACGGCATAATTTTTGCATTTCAGACTTTGGCGCGGTAAAGAACTTCATCTGCGTCTCACCATACTCGAATTCACCTGCTTCGGTGACTTTGCCATCATCACACATGGTAGTTATACATCTTCTTCTGGTCATCGTATTCGCTACGCTCAAAAACTTCGGAGCTCACAGAAATTATTTTGACCATTTTACTGAGTGCCGCTTTTAGCATCAGTAAAAGACTGTTGGCTCGATCATGCCGCTGACCAATCTACTTTCATCAGCTAACGTGATTACATCTGCTGCCACAGATTTATAGGATAATATCCATCTAGCGCACTCATGCCGGTAACTAAGACGCAATCACCAGTTTTAAATCCGCTTGACGCAACAGTAATTGTTGCATTTGGTGTTACAGAACAAGCTGTAATTTTCTTACTGGCATCTTCGGATGTGCCAATAAAACCGTGTTTTTTGGAACGGTGTGGTTTTTGCTGCCATGTTTTATTCTCCATAAGCAATTTGATAATTGATTACGCGACGATGTAGCTTTGTATCTGCTTCATAATCGCTAAAATCATTCATACGCTCCGCAAAATCGAACTCTGCCGAAAGTGCGGTAAAAATCTGTTTTTGCGAAGGCTGAAAAATGTCATCAGATTTTTGGCTGCTAAATGTCAATCTGAACCTGATAATCATCAAGATCGCCGTCCTCCAGCGCTGAATTTGGCGAGATGTTCGGAAATTGATACACAATCACCGGAAAAAGCTCTTGTTTGTTTCCGGAATCAGCCCATAAAACAACGCCCCGACACCAAAGGCGACAGGGCGCTAAAAAGTTTCTGTTGATCGCGTCATTTCCCAGCCTCCGCGATTATTTCTTGTTGCAGTGTGTCAATACGGCTTGCGCCGCCTGCTCTTTCGATTGCTGAAAGGCGGGTCGGCTAAACGGTCGCGGCAGAGTTTTTAGATGTGCCAAAATTCAAGATAACGCCAGTAAAAACGGATCGCGCGGATTATGACGCACTGGATTTACCGCCCTTTCCTTGAATTTCTAGCACTCTGCTTGGTCGAAAGCCCCTTACCCAAATATAGGCGTCAGTTCTGCCACTTTTTGCCAACTTTCGTACGGCTTTTGAATGGATTTTCTCAATGTACCTGCACGTCTGTGCGGCACGCTTTCTTTCAAGACTGGTGCGAGCGAACGCGTTTATCACGCACACTGGTACTCGCCTTTTACGCATTGCTTTAACAGCAATACGGTTAGAAGTCTTTCGCTCAAGGCTTTGCATTGCTTTTTGCAACTCTTTCAAGCCATCAACGCGGACCGTTACGCTACCCATTAATCACCTCTTTACACATAAGCTGCAACGACACATTGCGCTCCTGCATATTGAGTACCGACACTGAATTTCTAAAGTACGCTTACCGAACTTAACCCCGCATTGTCGGCATAATCCCGTCAAGATAACGGAGCCAAATTTGCGTAGTCACTCGATTGCACTTGTTGGGCCGAGAAATACTCGCGCCCGGATAGTGGACGTACATCAGCCCAAACAGTCGCAACATGTTTCCACGTCGTCACCGCCGCGCCGTAGTCGTTTACGGTATTGACCTGCTTCTGCAATGTGATTCGATGCCGTGCATCTTCCGATGTTCATATGTGCATAAACCGATAACGTTCAATGATTAGCCACAGTCGGCGGTAAATCAAATTGCTCACGCCCTGCCCTTCATTCCATCCGCCACGATTTTCAAACATATATGCCACCAACATTAAGATCGTTATTTTCAGATCTCCAGTTATCTCTTGAGCGTTATCAGGTGGGTCATCCGGTAGCGTTTCGTAAAGTTTGCGGTTGGTGTAGTTTTCGATTGTCGCCTTGGCGGCTTCAAGGTAAACCTGAAGCAAATCGTCTTGATCGTCGCTATCAATTCGGCACCGCAATTTGATTTCACCGCGTGATATTCATCACGCCCCCGAAAAAGAAAAGTGCGGTCGAAATTAACCGCACCTATTGGTTATTTTACCGATTAACGCTTAATTGCTGAGGTATTCTTCAAGCACGCAGTCAGCGGTGGAACGCTAAGAATGCGGTTTGGTCGAATTCCGCATAACGTTCAACCGCGTTTCAATGTCATGTACGCCACACGACGCACCACGAAGCGGTTGAAGTCACCGAAATACAAGAATTTTTGCGTCTTTGGCAACATGTTCGCGATGCCTTGATCGATAACGTATTGCTTACCAAGAATGGTAGATGGTGCCACGCCGGCAACATCAGGCAACCATAACGGGCGGTTTTGAGCGTCAACCATTTCTTTCAACACTTTTTAAAGGTGTTGTCGTAAAAGGCTAAACGGAATTACCCACGTTACGGTAAGCCGGATCAACGGAGTGCAATAATGCGTTAATATCCAACCAGTCCACTTTACCCGCTACTTTAGCAGCGGTGGTGCTGAACACTTGCTGCCAACCCTTTGTAGGGTTGTGCCGGTGCCCTGCGCCGGTGCCTTGATTAAATCATTTGCTTCTGCGCGTCCGATACGTACAAAGGATACGATCAGCCAAAATAAGATCTCGATGTTAATCGCGGAATCTTGCACAATTCGTTAGATACGCTGAATACTTGATGATAATTTTTCGGGCACCAAGGCTAGCGATGCCGAATGAAGTATCTGCTTCGGGTTGCGGCAGTGTTTTCACCGATTAACTCACCTTCTTCGGTAGTGCCGTCGGCGGTGATCCATCTCGATGGTGCGACCGTCAGAGGTTGTCAGGATTTGCGCTACTTGAGCAATGCCGCCATAGGCTTTCATTTGCTCAACAATGCGTGCCTGCATTTCTTTTTGGTACGGTATAACCGCCCTTATCGTTAACGCCAACACCTTTGCGCGCGCATTTCCGCCAACGCTTGGCGCTCTTCTTGGCTCAATTCGCCTAAAGCCGTTACGCAAAAATACGTTAAACGCTTGAGCGCGCATTTCGTCAGCGGTTTTTGCTTTTCTCACCGTCATGTTTAGCGCGTTTTTCGGCTCGGCCGCTTCTTGCCCTTAACGAATTTTTCTATCCATTGAGCGAAGTTCTTCTTCACGCGCAATTACGGCATCTACACCGTCTAATTCGGTTTTCATTTTGTTCCATTCAGCGCGTTGCTCGTCAGTCCGCGCGTTATCACCGATTTTGTCGTGTAATGTGCGCATTTGCGCAGCAATATTGCGACGTTTTTCTTGGCAATTCGCGTAATTTAGGCATTGTTTTTCCTCTCTAGAACGAAAACCGCACTTTTATGTGCGGTCGGTTTAATTAAATCTGTTTACTTTGCCGGATATTAACGATAAAAATCGTTCTCGGGCGGCTTTTTGATGTACGGCTTTCGAATATCGCCACTGTTACGGGCTTCTTTCCATGCGTCCAACGATCGCGCCGTGCTGTTTGCTTCCTGATATGCTGGATAAGTTACCGGGCTAACGTCATAAAGGCGTGAAATCTTGGTGAATTTTGCGGATTATTACGCCATCGTCATCCCTCACACCATTCATCGCCGTTACGGGCCACATTAAAAAGCAAATGATGATTGAGTGATGTCGCCGCGCTTTAATGGCGCGATCACTAAAATCTCGAAAGTGGTCGGCGTATCAGGTGCGATAATGTCATAACGTAAACCGGTGTCGTCAACACTTAGGCTTAATGTGCCGGCGGTTGAACGTCCGAGAATGAAATTCGGGTCATGATTGAACAGACCGCGAACATCATCATCCAGCACGTCATCAAATGCCCTAGGCATAATGATTTCACGAAAGCCCCACATCAACTGCGAGAAACGGGTGTTAAAAACCGAACCATACCCGATAATATGAGTAGGTTCGAATCTTTACTCAGCCCGAACTTCGCCAACGTAGGGACCGTTTTTCAATATCAGTCATCGGGTTTGTTCTCCTCTTTCTTGTCTGATTCGATTTGTTGTGCCGCACACACTGACAAGATATTCATCCAACCCGTCAACTGGGTTCATATCTTTCGAGGTGCGGGCTTCATTGCTGACATCCAGCCATCAGTGATCGCACCATGATAAAACTGCGCTCTTTCGGTTGGCGCCGCGCATAATGCCGCCAAGATTAAACTTCACAAAATAACCGGCTTTGCGTTCGGTTTCGGTAAATACCTTGCGATTAATTTTGTCTCAGTTCACGATCCACGGCATCAAACTGTAACGGATGAATTGAATCGTCTGCTCAGAGATGTTCGAAAAGGTCGCCTTTTCCAAGTCGTTAATCGCGTGTGCCGGAACGTTGAAAAATTCCCGCACTCTCTGACCGATTCAATTTCATCATGGATAATAGTTCGGTATCGACCGGGAAACGGTTAACGCTTTATAGTCCAGCTCAGCAGGTAAAAGAACCGTCTTGTTTTCTTTTTGTTTTTCAGCTCCGAACTTGCTTTTTATCCCAGAATTTTTGAAGCTCAACCACGATTTTTCATTAAGTGGCGTTTTTACACTCACAACCCCTGCTGGGCGGGCATTGCCAAGAAAAAGACCCGCGAAATCTTTTCGCATTCAACCCAAGCCCGATTGTTTCGGCGTGCTGCTGAATAACAGACTTACCCACTTTTCAACGAAGCGCCAAGCGCTTTAACATGGATCGCGTCATCGGGACTGATTGACAACGTTTCATCTTCGCCATAATAGCCGTAAATGTACCGTCCACCGTTTTTCAGCAACCGCACCAACCAAGGCTCGCGCGTTTCAAGCGATCTGATTTCACCACTTCGGCGGCGGACAATGTGTGTCAAGAGTTCCCGTGTAGTACTGCACTTTGCCCGTATTCCCGCATTTTGTAGGACGTCTGCCAGAAAATTAGGGCTATCTGCAACAGGTAAAATAACGGGTGGTCGCGTGCCGGTTCTATGTTTTTCCCATCTTTGCGCATAACGTGTAACGGTAACTGCGCAATAGCACTTGATAGCACATAAACACAGGCATAGACCGCGCTTAATTTCATTGCGGTATCAGCGTCAACGGTGCGCGATTGTGTTCCGCCGAACAAGTCATCATAAGCGCCCTCAGCACTTAACGGAACCTGCGGGTTTTCGAGCGCGCACTAAACAATTTATCAAAAATCATTTACGCCCCGTGCTGATAGCGTATAACAAGCAAAGCACACCGCCGATAATGCAGGTTTGAGCCGTTCCATATTGAGATAAACGCCGGTACATAATGCGCCCAATCCGATCAAGCCGATTAGATCAATAAATAATGCTCTCATAGCGTTAATACCTCGTCCGGGATAAAAATCCCGTCATCTTCATTTAGCATAATTCGACCGATTGCCATCATTAACGCAACTGCGCCATCAATTTTTGTTTTCTGGAATTTCTTTCACCGGTCTAACGATGTCATCATTCCCGGCGGCAGTTTTCCCGACCACATTACCAATACACCAAGTCGCTGATAGGGTTCCCGTCACGTGAAAACGGCCTGATTCGATAGCCGCTTCAAGCTCTTTCATCGGATCTGATAAGTTGCGTAGTTCTGTGATGGTTATCGGTTTAACTCCTCGTCCGCCATATCGTGAGAGATGGCGATCGCGCCGTGTGGGTCAATTGCAGCACAGTTAACCTGATGCTCCCTGTTTGTGTCTTTCACACACTCAAGGATTTCGCGATAGTCCACCTCTGCGCCGTCGGTTGCGATTAAATGCCCGCTGACTACCCATTTTTGGTATTTATCCACCACTCGTTTTAAAGCAGTATCAGTACTAAAAACAGTGTCTTCCGGCACAAAAACAATGGAGCAATACAGTAATAATGACGTTTACCATCAATAATTCGACTAAACACCCGCACAAGTGAGTTCATATCGAGCTTTCGCGCCATATCCAGACCGAGGAAAACTTCTTCACCTTGAAAATCTTCAAGCGCTAATGTTTCGTCGTAACACTCTCCCAGCTAACCATGTTGAAAATAGGATTCTTTCGCTGATACCCAAAACATTCAGGTGCTTTGTTTTGAATTTATTCGTAAAGCGTGGATTATTGATCGCTCTGTTTCGCTGACTTATCAAATAATCCGCATAAACCGAAACGTCAAAATTCGGTTAGCTTTTTAGCACCTCCCGAGCTTGTCCAGTCGTCGCCCTCGTCGATTGTGTAGATTAAACCGAACAATTCATCATTAGCACCGTGCCATTCAGCATTTCAATCACTTCGCGGCGCTTGTCGTAACAAGGTCCTTCAATGTTGTAACCCGCCGTCGTGATAATCCACATCAACGGCTGGCGACGTGCGCCCATACCGGTCAGCATTGTTGTATAAAGTTCGTCGTCTTTATGCTCGCGATATTCGTCCACGATCGCACAACTCGGCGATGCACCATCCCCGGGGTTCCCGATTAATGGTTCAAAGCGTGATCCATCGGCGGGGCGGTTAAGATTTGATGCGTTAACTTCAATTTCGAATGTTTTACAGAGCAATTCTGTTTTCTTACACATTAACCGGGCAGGACGGAACACCTCCCACGCTTGCTTCTCGGTTGTTGCCCCGAATAAACCTCTGCGCCGAACTCGCCATCTACACAAAAACATATACAACCCAACACCGGCAGAAATAGCCGATTTTCCGTTTTTACGCGGGATTTCGGTATAAACTTCGCGGTAACGGCGTAATCCGCTGATTTTCTTGATCCAGCCGAAAGCATTCGCCACAGCGAATAATTGCCACGGTTCAGCGTAATTAGCTGTCGTTTTAACGCCCACTCACCTTTAGTGTGCGGCAAAAGTTGAATAAATTTACAAGCGCGTTCCGCCAGCTTTTCATCAAATCGATAAGGAAAATCCTTTGTCCTTTTGATTATCCAAATCATCTAAAATGCCGCTGACATGCTTTAATCACCAAGCGGCAAGCTGGAATCTTTCCGGAAACGATGTCTTTTGCGTACTTGTTCGCTTTTTACGTTATCCGTCATTGCATCAACTCCGCAAATGGATTAGATGATTGATTGTCCGCGTTACCCATTAACCGAGAACGACTGACGGGTCCAGACCAAGCAGAGAACCAAACTTAGCCATATCCGCCAACGCTTCTTTCAGCGTCGTGTAAGCAGGATTTCGTTTTTATCCGCTTTCCGTCTCAATGGTTCCGCCAAATTTTTAATGTCAGCGTTAGCGGCTTTTTCTGTTCTGGTATGCAATGCAATAGTTAGCAACGGTTTCTAAGTCGTTTTCAAAACTATCCCCTGTGGGCAAAGCTCTTTAACACAAAGTGCCACATTACAATGCCATCATCATTCAAATCATCAGGCGGCGGAGTATCGATCGTTAATTGTTCAGAAACCAATTCATTTTCGTTTAATTTTCGTTTTCCAGGGTTGCCTTGGCGTTTCTTAACTGCCGTAGGCTTAGGCTTACGCCCACGCCCGGAACAAGTGCTTTCCCTGTCATTTTTGGCGTTTACCTCGAAAATCTTAATTTCGCGGTTGTGAAAATTGAGTTGAACGGGCGGTTTCGATAGGCAAAACCTATAGAGATTTTACCACCCCCTCCACTTACAAAAACAACCGCACTTTAAACACTATTTCAAGCGTTCTCGCGCTGTTTTGAATTTATGGCATGAATTACATAAACTTTGTAGATTAGTTAAGTCATCACTACCACCGTGAGCCTTAGGGATGATGTGGTCAACAGTTGTAGCTGTTACAAACAGACCTTGCTTTAAACATTCTTGGCACAAGTAGTTATCGCGAACTAACACGACAGCTCTTATTTTTCGCCATTGAGCTCCATAACCACGCTGAGACGATGTCTTTCCTTTCTGATGTCTTTGCCAACCACAACCTGATGTTCATCACAATAACCATTGCTGTTAATTGTTGTATTCTTACAGCCTTGCTTTCTGCATGCTTTAGGTATTCTTGCTGGCATAGTTCCCACCAAAAGAAAAAAGGCGAGTATTGTCACTCACCTTTTATTTACTTAACTTCTCTGTTTGCCACTCCCGAATTTTATCAATACGGTTTAAGCATATCACGTTCGCGTTTTAGGATTACTGCGTACTTTGTCACATCACCATAAGTATCACCAGCAAATGCCGTCTTATCTAAATGAGCGGTCAACGCTGCAGGTAATTGAGAACAACTCATTACAACAGGTTTATTGGCGCAAGAACTCAATAATATTGTTAGAGCACTAGTATTAAAAGCACCGCTAGCTTTAACTTTGTTTCGGTATAGATTTGATAACCGTCATCTGATTTACCCTTGCATCTGACTCCACCCGACTTAGCTCAAATGTTAGCTGTCTATTTTTGCTCAGCATCTTCTTTCTAATCGAGTGATCGTTTGACTTTGTGCAGCAATTGTTTCTTGGTGTTTTTAATCTTTACATTCAGTCCATCAATAGTTGCTGACTGATGGGTGAATCCATCCACACAATGCAAGAATTACAAACGCAGAAACAACGGAGCACACCAATAAAACCTTTTGTGAATCCGTTACTGATATATTGCCCGATACCAATCATGTTAAACCCCCAATAATAAATAGCGGTGCGGTTTTAGGCTCTTTTTGTTTACGCTTTTCGCCATCTGATTTAATAGTCCCATAACCGCACCGGCTAACCTTTACTTCATGTAAATCAGATAAACATAATGCCTTTTTCTTTTTCTCTACGTGAAACTAAGCCAGTAAAACTTTTTCCACCAGATTTATTCCATCTTGGATATTCATTACAAGCTAACTCATACTTGCCTGAATTAAGGTATTTAAATAAGGTTGATTTTCGAACTGCACCACAACCAACGTTAAAAGTAATTGATACGGCAGAATCAAATACAGACTGTGGCAACGCTCGCCCATTTCCATAAGCCAATACACATTTCTCAGCCACTTGAATGTCATTCTTCCAACGTTCCCGCAATTTCAAATCTGTATAACGATGTTTTAGGATCTCATTGGTAAGCCACTGTATTCAGTTGATCCTATGCCAACAGTTAATACCATCAGCAGGACATTTATAAGGATCACGTCTGCAACCTTCAGCATTGCCAATAATTTCTGCGCCTTTAGGGGCTGAGGATAAGCTCCTCACCAAACTGCGCATACATCAACGTAATAATGCTCGATACTGCACAAACAAATCCTGCTGCACCAAGCGTGGTTCTAGTCCTCGTCAATTTCATCAGGTAGCCCTCGTTTTAAACGCTCCATGCGCACCTTATGTATTTCTTCCTTGCGCTCATTTTCTCTTTTTCATCATTCGCCCTTCGGCGCATTTTTGAATAGACATTAACAAGTGCGGTCAAAATACCTATCGCCAAACTAGCAACATAAGGTTATTCTGATCACCCAACCAAGCCAGCACACCAGAAAACCCTGACCATACATAAGTTTGATTTCCGGGTCTTTAAACATTTTTCATACTCCACCCCATTTCGAGGCATAAAAAGCCCACGCATTAACGTGAGCTTGTGATAGATGGCCTTACCTCGTGCGATTTCTCGCGCAATAAAGTTCTAACAAGGTAAGGAGCTATTACTGCAGAACAAAAAGTCCCCGACCGTTTCCGATCAGGGCTGTAAAATTCTTTTGTGCGTTTGCTATGCGCCAAAACCGCAACTTACCGAATATAGTACACTTTCACTTGCAAGTAATCAAGTGTTTTTATAATTTTTATGCAAAATCTATTTTTTTCGCACAATTTTTCAAAAGTGCGGTCGGATTTTTGTGGTGTTTTAGAAATCGATTTTGACAGCTTTCTGGTCAAACCTACGCAAGTGTTCTAATGCTCGCCAATTTGTCATTGGGTCAATCTCAAACCTGTGTAATGCGGTTTAAGATTTTGTTTGTTGAGTGTAATACACTTAAATATTCGTAAGCCTGTCCGTAGATTTGCCCACTCATATTTGAGCCTAACACGTTAAAGGCTCTTTCAATGTGTTGGAATGTGCCGACGCCACGTTTGAAAGCGAACCATAACCAAGCAAGCTGTTGAGTTCGTACTCGGTAAATTCAAAACTGAATTTCTTTTTCACTGCTAGGTAGTTCAAGATCAGTGATCAACTCACCTTCTAAAAATTATCTTGTGTACATACTCTACCGCTTGCGGTAATTGCTCTAATGTTAAATCTTCTATGCTTTACATTAAAAGCGTTGATGGACCAAATGATAGGCATCAGAATAAATTAATCCTTTTTGCTCACGAGCATATTCACAGCATTGCGTAAGCCTCGTTCTGTCATTAACGGATGTTTTGCTTTCATATTTTCCTGTTTTTGCGAATAGTAGGTAATACTTCCGCTGTTACCCATTTTCTAAAACGGTGTGAATAGATCCTTTTTCACTGCGTCACGGCAGCGTAAGATCAAAGTGTACATTCTGCTTTCGCCGATGATAGAAATACTTTGAGCGCCATTTCCAGCCTGACTGTCGGTTAAACCGATAGTCGCTTTTTCGTCATCATCTAGCTTTAATAAAGCATCGCTTACGTTAGATATTTTTAACGTGTCACAAACGTCCTTAGCAACAAACCAAGGCTCATTGTTAATAGCTAAAGTGCGGATGGATTTTCGATTCAAATTTGAATGTAGAGAGTTGGGATTGAGTTTTTGCTGTATTTCCTTTTTGAGAGGATTGATAATTTACCCATAATTGGGCGACCAACGGCTCAAAACCAGTACACAATCTGGCGGAGTTATTCCTTTCGGTATTGTATTCCTCGCACCGTCGGTCATTGATTCTTTGAGAACTTTATAATGGCGGTAAAAATTTCAAATTTTAGATACATCACGCTGACGGGGTGAATTAATTCCGTTGTGTAAAGGCTTTTTGAGACCTTGTAAACATATTATAAAAGCCCTTTGTAGTCAAGGGCTTTTTATTTCTAAATTATCTCTATAAAAATTACTTCTATCTGTAAATTTTATCCATGCTTTAGTAATCTCTGCAAGACCCATCTTTTCATTATCGGTCAAAAACATGATTAATACCACAACTACTAATCATAACTTTGTTATTTTTCACAAAAATTCAAGGTATTCAGCAAACGAATATTTAGCTCTATAAGATAGTTTACGCTCATCTCTTTCTTCTAATTTACAGTAATTGGCTGCAATCTTTTATTGTTAATCAAGATCTCCGTATCGCGCAAGCATTTACTTTCAGACTTTTTCTCCAACTATATCTAAATCAATCGATTTAAAAATCACCTATTCCCCTGTGCATCAGATAACATAATGCTGGCATAGGAGAATTGCTTGTTTTTGATCAACTCTTGTATATATAAATGCCCAAAAAGAAAAACGTCTCTGTCATCAATGCTAACAATATCGATCCCCACAAGCTGTCAACATCAAACCAGCTAGCGAACAATAATAATTTTTCGTATTAATAATTTTTCATTTTGTATTCTCATATGCTATATAGACTTACTAATTCTACGAAACACAAAACATTTATTTAAGTTTTTAATCAAAGTTTTTCTAATTTTGTGACCTACATCTCAAATTCAGGATGCTTTATCAAATTATTAAATAAAAATCTATATAGGTCTAATTTTCAGATCTATATAGATTTATTTAACCCAAAAACATGAACTTAATCTTCGCCCCAGTAAATGCACCTTTTAGAAATCTCACGCCCTTAGCACGCCTCACGATACATATGCGCAGGGGAAATATGAAGTGCGGTACAATATCTCGTTCATTCGCTTGTTGAACGTATAGCGCCATTAAAATTTGGTATTGCAGCAAACTATCCTCGTGAAGATTCATAATCTGCTCCTCAATTTTTAAGCACTCGTCATCCGTTAAGAATCGAATGTAGTTTTGCGCACGGTAGGTAAAACAGGAATAGAAATTGTTGTGCTTGGATATTCTGTGCAATTCTGTCACGGCCCCAGCAGTTACCCCATTTTTCTAAAAATTCGCTCAACGCTATAACTCATTCTTGGCTCCCGTCTAACTCTTTGATTTTTTTGCTCTGTAAATTTTTGATTAATTCTTTAAGCTCTGATATTTTCCCATTTCTTAATTCGATGTTGATTTTCTTCCAACCACTCAACTTCTTTTTCGCCAATCTTCTCAACCAGTCTTGGTCTATACCCGTGATGTTTCACCGCCTACAAAGAGATTGCATCTAATACAGCCAGAATGAATATTTTTTCGTCAAACCTCAAAATGAACTTCTGCCTTGAGGAATGAAGTGCGATGCTTGAGCTAGGTTTCCATACTACACCGCAAGCGATACAAGGCTGGCCTTTTATCTCTTAATCTGATGAACTTATTTACTTCCTTTTGAAGTGCTTTCAACCAATGACCCTCTATCGTTTTCTAGTAGTTTTTCTTCCGCTCTTTTAATTGAGCTTTTCTTTGTTTATCCTGTTTTTCCTGTTTCTTTCTGCCTGCTCTTTTGATAAAACTATCGCACATTTAGGCGAGCAGACTTTTTGTGTTGAGCTGATAGTTTTGACAAAGTAACAACCGCAGACTTTGCATTTGTGTTCCTTAGGTTTATTCATAGCTACCACCATTTGCCTGTTATCAAAATCACACCAATTACTAAAAAAGTGTATGCGGCAATTAAAATCCAAAGCTTCTGTTATTCATCGTCCACCACGCTAATAAAACAAACAATTACAAATACAACCACGAAAAGAACTACTGCTAGGGCTATTTCTTCTCTCATTCGACTTTATCCTTGACGTATTTGAGTTCGTAATATTTCTTTTCACGTCTAAAAGCTCGCCATTTAAGGCTTTTTCATATACGTAATCGCTATAAACATTAATACCTAGAGCGAAAGATAAAAACTCAAAACTAGAGCTATAAAACAACTGAACTTCGTGATAAAGTATCCAATAGCAAAGCACCTCATGATGATTAAAAATAAAAATTAACATTCTCATATTTTAAAACTCCCATTTATCATTAAACTCCTAACACCATTCTCTACGCCCCACGCTTGAACATACTGATAAGGCTCTGCTAATCTTTTTACGCTCATTTGAGCAGTGCTCGCAGATTACATTACTTCACCTTCAATACCGATTACCATTTCAGCTTGTCCACCTGTTGCGATTTTTGTGAGCTGAGACAAAAATCATCTTCCAAGTTTCGATATCTCGTTTCTACCGTTAAATTCGCACTGTTTTGATATATCGCTTAGTAGTGTGCATTTGAATTCTTGCCCAAGTGAGCGTGTCATAGGTTGATTTTTACCACTAACGGTTTTTGTCGTCCGTTGGTAGTTCTTTTTGATAAATTCAATGCATCCAACCGCACTTGGTTTGAAATCGTAGAAAAGAATTGTCTTATCCATTACTGAATCGCCCCTTTACCATAACTTTTCGCATAGCTTTTAGGTGCTATGTTGCGGTTTTTCGTTTAAATCTTGATAGGCTTTCGCTTTGGTCGCAGTCTAAGAAGTGCCTTTCTCAAATTTCATATAGGCAGTACCCTAATTCGCCAAAACGATTTTTAGTGATGATGGCCTCAGAATACGGATTATCTGTATTGGCTTTATAAGCACCCTCACGGTAAGCATAATGATTTGGCTCGCATCTGTTCGATTGAGCCTGAATTTTAAATCGGAGTTTGCCGGACGTTTAACTGCTCGGCTATCCACTTCACGGTTAAGCTGACAAAGTAAAATAATCGGATATTGAAATTTTTACAAACGTTTTGAGCTTGTCTGCATTGAGTTTTGACAATGGCTTGTGTTAGGTTGATGTTGTTACCTTTGTTTGTGATCCATTAAACCCAAATAATCAATCACGATTGCTGAAAGGCTGCCTCACATCGCTCAAGTGTCTTTCTGTAATCGCTACAGATTTCATCTGCTGATAAACCGCCACGGTCAACAAAAATAAACTTTTTGCTCACGAATATCAGTGATTGCATTGGTTAATCGGTTGTAATCTAAATCGTCTAATTCTTGAGGATTGCGGAGTTTTTAACGCCTACGCCACCAACCTGCACTTTTCTAACAAGCGGTCAATTAATTGAAATTACCCATTTTCAAGGCTGAAAATAATACTGAACTGTTGTTTTAGCGATATTTCGTGTAAGTGTTAGGGCTGAATTCTGTTTTACCAGTACCCGTCGTCCTGCCACCACCACGATGTCAGTAGAATTGATACCGCTCTAGAATGTTATCCACTGCCTCAATGCCTCGTGTAAAGTAAACGCTCTTTTAAAATCGCTTTGTGAGCGCTTTTTCTACTACGTCAATGTAAGAATCCATTAATTCCCCTCATTGCTACAGGTTTGATTTCTGTTTTGCTGACAAGGAGCTTTTTGAATTTGATTTAACGCTTTTTGAGTTAATTCATTCACTTGGCTTTCGTTACGAACTTGTGACATTTCGCCAGCAAGTTTAAGCATTGTTTGTTGAGCCGAACGGTTTACCCAAGAGGAATGTATTTTTCGCATAACCCAGAAGATTTCCACCGTAGGTCGCTTTGTTTGCCATTTCTGCTAACGTTGCGAGGTTTTTCGCCATAGTCTTGAGAAAGCAGCAGGAAGTCGATTAAATCGTGTTTACGAGCTTGTTTGCGAATGTTTATGTATAAAGCACCTAGATTGTAGGTTATGAATATTTCAGGTTCTAACTCAGCTAATCACTTCACGAGCTTGAGCAGTTAATCCAGTCGCGTAGCATTGAGCCGATTAGTCTGTATTCTAGGTTGTATGTTGTGTTGTCAGTTGTGTTAATCATAATGAATCCTCGAAAGTGTTTAAGAATGTTTCTGGTCGCATAATGTATTTAAACTTCGCTACCCAACCGTTCCCATCTAGTCCACCAAAGAAAAACTTATTAGCTCGACTGTTTGCTTGGTTTTAGAAAATCTTTGAAGTACTCTTTTAAACACTTCAACAGAACAACTTCCAACATCTTCAGTTTCTAGCATTGTCTTTGCCACTTTGAGAATTGCTTTTTTTCTTTCAGGGCTTAATGTTTTTAACAAGTGGATTGCTGAACCGTTAAACACTTCATTCCAAGCATTCATCACTCCTTGATAATCGAACTGATATTTTTTTCCACGCTAGATGTTTTTGTTTTTCTTTCGTCAGCGTGTTCTGCGTTAGCAGAAATTTCATCGTCAGCATACGGGTTAATTGATAGGTTAAAAGAGTGACTGGTTATGGGTGCAGTGATTTTTCACCACCCCTCAGTGCAGATTTTTCACCCCTAGTGCAGATTTTTCACTACCCTGTTCAAGGTGTAAAGATATAAATTTGCACTTGATCCATCTTTATTTTCGTGCTTTCTTGGTGACAACCTATTTTTATTAAATCGTCAATATGGCTAGTATTGCACCGTTTTGACATTTCGCATTTGTCGGCAATGTATTGATAACTAGGGAAACAAACTCCGTCATCGTTATGTTGTCGGCAAGTTTTAAAAGCACATAGTTTTCTAGCTGGGTTTCAACTTCGCAGTTCATGGCTTTGAACCATTAATCTCATACTCATATTTCCATCCCTCAATCGCTTGATCTGTTACTCTGTCGTATTCTTTTTGGCTTGCGTTTCGCTCTCTTAGCTCTCTTTTAACTGCCTCGTATGCTAGATTCGCCTCTCATCGTCTAAGCTAGCTACAAAATTCGGTGAGAATAATCTTTTCATATCAAGCTTTCCAACCAATACTGAGCAACACGTTTTCCGCTTGGCACGGTAATCATTTTGCTGATGATATTGTGACCGCGCTTTTTGATCACAGATACGAGCGCCAAGACGTGAAGCAGTTGTAAAGCGCTTTTCTGCGTCTAAGTGCGTTAATCTCTTCCGTTTTTGAGCGCCTTTAAAATCTGTGCTGATTGTGCTTTGACTTGTCGTCTCGTTTTGATTAATATTTTCCATGTTGATTTTTCTTTCTAAATCGCCACGGTTGCCGCCGTGGTTTATTGCCGTCACTAGGACGGGAATACTGCTCGGAGAGCAAGTAACGCCTAACTCATTTAATTTACTAACAATCTTTTTGCGCCGCGCTGATATTTGGCTCATGCACATTGGCTTCGTCAATTTCCGATTCTTGATTGTCCCCAACCAAGCTCGCAAACTCAGCTTGGCTTCGTTTTGTTTTTTCTGTATTTTTGTAATTTATTCATATCCTTCCTTTTTAACACGCTTAACACAGCTTACATGTTAATTATAGAACACACTTTTAAACACAGTTACAAGTGTTTTTATTGTTTAAATAAAACACAATGCGTGTTATATAATCAGTGGTAAATTTGATAAGGAGGATTGACATGAGCAAAAATCATCGAAAAATCAAATCCCGCCGCCGTAATTGCGGTTGAGTCAACAACAATTAGCTGATCGGTTGATGGAGCAGCCGAAGAATCGGTAACTGCGAGGCGGTGTTAGAGATATTGGCACAGACGATTTGCAAGGTCGATTGCCGAAGCGCTTGGAGATGACGTTTGATGAACTCGTGTCGGGTAATTAGCGCACAAATACATTGGTAATCAAACAATTAGCGGATCAAGCGTAAATATCACGAAACCGCAAACCAAATTAACCATGGGGGCGGGGTTAGTTGCAGCAACGGAACAAGACGCGCTCATACGCACCGCATAGATTATTTAGACGTAAGAGTGGCAGCGGGATTGGCGGGATTTGAGAAACTCGGACCATCCTGAAAATCGTATCAAGCCTCGTTTTGTCGGATCGAGGGTTTGTTGCAGATCATAGGTCAAGTCGGCGGCGGGCATAAAAATTGTCAACGTGCCAACTCGACAGCATGGAGCCAACAATCCGTAAAGGCGCATTGGGTGTTTTTAGATACTAATATTGATTACTACAACGGAGACGGCGTGTAGCGTTTGCGATAGATAACGCGCTATTTATCAAGCTGTATACAAAAACTTGCTATGGTGGGTATAGATTGCACTCAGACAACAAGGACTACGACCCGCAGATATAATCAGACGAGATTTGCCAAACGGCAAAATTTGTCGGCAGATTTATCAAAACAATCCATATGATCGTTGTATCACTTTAAAAATAACCAAACCCGAGGAACCAACCATGAGCCGTAGCCAAAAGAATTAAAAGCTGAAAGAGAAAGACAGGGATTGTCTATTGCTGATTTAGCCAAGACCCCAAGCGTGAGCGAAAAAGATGTATTAGACCTCGAAAATGGCGAGGTGCACTAACAATGCGTGACATAGATATGTTTGCTATCGCCCTTGAGGTTAGTGCTGATAGATTGTACTCGGCGATGATTGGCAACCTAATCTAGGTGGACAATCAAAATTTGAAAACCCCTCGATATAATCATTCAAACGTGGCAACAAATACCGCAGCCACGATGACAACAAATAATTATTATCAAGGTCACGGAAATTCGGATCTGCAGGCGCAAATTAACCGAATGGAACAAGCGGCTCATACTGGTAGGCTTGGAGCGTGTCACAGTTAGACAGAATCGAGGAGCAGATAAATTACTCCTAGAGAGAATCGGGCATATTAACGAAAAATTGATTTTTGATGACAGTTACGAAGCTCGCCTAAGGTAAATTAAAACGCCAATCAAGGAAACCTGAAAAATTAGCTAATCTACCATAATTAATTTAGCGATAACTAAAAAATCACTTGACTTTACATGCTCAAAAATCATACAATAAGGAATTAATATGACACAAAAACTTGGAAATAATATGACTCAATTAGCACTCGTATTTGAGGAGGGAACCTCTCTTCATTTGACGATTTCATGAGAAACAAAACGGAATTACATACTGGTATGCTTTCTGATCCTTTGCTATGATGTTAGGGTATAACGATATGCAGGCAATTTTAAAAGCAATGAATAAGGGCTGTATGCTATGTAATAACTTTAAATATTCCAATTACAGACAACTCTATTCAGACACAATCACCGAATACACCATCTGACTTTAAAATGACTTCATCTGCTTGTTATTTGACGGTTATGAATGAGAATATAAGTAATCCAAAGGTTGCTGCAGCCCAAGCATATTTTCGCTAACTGGCAGATGAAATTCACACACTTTGCCAAAGCGCCGAAGAGGTGGATCGCGTTTACTTTACGTGGTGACATTTCAGATAGAGAAAAAGCCTGAGCCATTGCCCACAAACACGGCGTGAGAACCGCCTTCTTCCAAAATGCCCGGTATAGAGGGATGCATAATATGAATATCAAAAAGCTTAAAACAAAAAAGGCTATTTGATGACAAAGCATCACTGCTTGATTTCATGGATAATGAGGAACTCGCAGCGAATATATTCCGCGTAACACAAACAGAAGCCACAAGAAATCAAAATATTAAAGGGCAAAAATTTAGAAAAATGCGGCTGAAAACCGTTGGTCGCTCTGTTCGTAATGTCATGATCTCAAATACTGAACAGCACCTGAAGATCTCGCCCTTCCCAAGAAAAATTAACAAAAGCACAGTCAAGTATAAAGAAACACATAAAGCACTAACAAAGCACGACAGTGATAATCCTCTATTTGACAAATAAACCGCCATTAAGGCGGTTTTTATTTTATGATTTAAAGCTCTTAATCAAATCCTCAAGCACTGCTCTCTCCTCTTTATTCGCAAAGATAATCTCTAGCCTATCATTTACCCGAGATGCAATCTCATCAATACCCTAAATCATTAATCAAGCCACAATTTAGCGAGATTAACCACAACTTAAACTTTTCTTTCATAACCCACTCCTTTTTCTTGGGAATCATACCTAAGCAAAAGTGCGGTCTATTTTGCTATTAAATTTTTACGATACAGGTCGTAAAACGATAAAAACCGATGAAAAACCGCATTATTAATCAATACCTCACTAAATACTGATTAAAAATAAGCAAACAAATAAGGTTTCTAAAAATTAATTGTGTTTAAAACACACATTAACACATTTAACACAAAAATATGAAAAGATTTTTGTTTATCGTGTTTACAATTAAACACAAATCGTGTTTAATATACTCATCAAAACGAGATACATAAACAAATATCTCGATGTCTTTTAAAAATCAGATTCCAAGAAGTTTACTCATAACGGCATTATGCGTGGTCGCGTAGATGAAAAGCCCTACCCTACATAATGAGAGTAAACGGAATACCCACTGAAAGATGAGACCAGTGAAAAACGACAGTTACAGAAAGTCTAGTCGCAGTGGGAATAATAAGCCCCATTAGCTCAATCGTATAGAGTAATCGCCTTCAGCGATAGGTTACGATTAGAATCTTGTGAGGCGTCATTCTAAAAGCACATTTGAAGTATAGAGACACAACGGCATGTGAAACCGTTGGTGAATGATAGAGAAGTGTGCTTTTGAGATGGCAAACATAAAACAAATGAGGTTAAAAATGGAGAGAAAAACGCTATTCCGAGGCTGGCAGTGTTGTCAGCAATACCATAACTGAAATTGAAAAAGAACATATTCGCACTTCTATTTTTGAAAGCGATTGAGAACGGTGCTTATTATCCCGGTTTAGAGGAGCGAGCATGTCAAGCAATTTCTTATATCAACCGCTTTAGTGATTCTAAATCAATAACGGAACTGAGTAGATAGGAAAGCGGGTGAGATTTTTCATAAAATAGACCATTTTGCCATCAACCGTTTTCATTTCTTCATGATTGCATCGCCATGTGGCCCAAGTGTTAGTCTAGAGCAATCAAATACAGCGACGCCATCATCAGAATCAATGTTTTTCTGTAAGAAACTCGACATTGAATTGCGGAAAATGGTGTTTGTAACATACCAAACAGACTCAAGTGCCTTACTAGCAGTACCTAGTTTAGCAATTGCTTGTTGAATCTTGCATAGTCTCGATGGTTTCTTAAGCTGCAAGAAAGCCAATCATATTTGACATGGCTTTTATCCTTAGTTTGTGTTGTAGAGAGATTAAATTATATTCCTTAGTGTTGTGAGAGACAATGGGACTTGAGCTCTACAAGTATAAAGAAAGGTATTTAATCGGCTCTTTGTTTCGTCGGTTGTGGAAACCGACACGGATACATACGGTAGCGTTATGAGAAAAATGACAGGGTTCAAATCCCGAAGAGCCGCCAGCTAAAGCCGTTCTCAAAATGCGAATGGATTCGCCTAGTCTTCTGAAAAATTCAATGAATCGAGAGCGGCTCCAGCTGGTTACAGCAATAGCATAATAAAAATATCTCCTTTAAGATTGGTTATACCACTAGTTGCTTATAGCTGGCTCTAGGGGATTTTTAAGATTGAATAATCTGTTTGACAACCATACTTTTATACTACTATTCGCCTCAAGGTGTCGAAACCCTAATGCAAAAAGGCGGATAGTTCAACTGATCGCCATATGGCGATTTTTATATCCGTAATCCTGACTCATGTCGGAGGGCGACTAATCAATACACTTCTGAACGTATGTCCCCTTTCCTTTTTGCAGGGTTTTCGAACCTCCTGACGCTACTGTCGAAAGTGGCTTGTTTAAAACAAACAAATAGCAAAAGGATTACAAAAATGTCAGCCTCATAATTTTCAATTTTGAAAACACTCTATTCAAACCATGTAGAAAAACAATGAAATCTTTTTAGAGCAACTCAGCTTGCAGAATTGTTGCAATATAAAAATCCATATAAAAGCGATTAAAGATCCGTAGATCCTGACGACCTAACGAAACGTGAGATCGTGAATATTATCAATAAACGTGCTCAAGTTCTTTTCGTGAATGAAAGCGGAATGCATTCATTAGTCTTGAGTTCAAAATTAGAGCAAGCTAAAAAGTAAAACGCTGGTCACTTCGAAGTGTTACCGGCAATTAGAAAACAGAAAATATCAACTTCACCCTCAACAGCTCGCTTTTGCCTGAACCGCAAAAATTCACTTTGAATTTTACCGAATATGAATTACAACAACGCTTGGTTGTGGTTTTTGCTTTTCAAACGTGGCGTCGGCACATTTCAACATATCGAAAAAGCTTTTAACGTTTTAGGCTCGAAACATGAGCGGCAAATCTACGGACAGCTTGATGAATATTTTAAGCGTGTTACGCTCAACAAACAAAAATCTCAAACCACATCACAAGCGATTTTAACATCGACCCAATGACAAACTGGCGTGTATTGAAAACACTTTGCAGGCTTTAATCCCAAAGCAGTCAAAAATAGACTTTAGAAACAACGGAAAATCCGACCGCACCTTTGAAAAATCGTGTAGAGTTTTTCACACCCTAAATTCACTAAATTGATTAAAAAGGAAACAAAATGCAAAAATTTACTGATGTATTCGCTGAAACCATCCCATTTTCTTTGTAAAACAGCCATAGCCTTTACCCTCGCTTTTTAATTAGCGGTATCGCCTCACTGTTTCGCCGATGAACCCACCGACTGGCACGACAACACACTAAGCGAACAAATCCAACAAGAGGCACGTGCGAGCCAAAGCGCAATGGCGTGAAGAAAACGGAATCTATCGGCAAATCTTACCCCACAGGTCAATGCTGATATGTATCGTTATGTCGAACAAAAAGCAGCTCGAAATTAACCGCACTTGGAGTAAATAATGAAACTGACTTACAAAACCCACGCAGAATCTGCGTGTAAAAGCGAAAGCTATTTTGGCGAATTATGGGGAACAATAAGCTGCATCAAAAACCGCCTACTTTTGCTAATGAAGCTATTGCAACTCTACGTCTAAATAAACGAATCGAAAATTTTAATGCAATGGAAACACCAAAATTCCGCCTTATCAAAAAGATGCGAAACCAATCAATTTCAGCTGCACTGAAAAAGTGCGGTAGAAAAGAAGTGGTTATAACAAAGCCACAAGGACTGACACTCACCCAGCCCTAAAATCAACGTTAAAACCAAGAACAAACTGACTACTCGTCGAAAACCGTTCACCCCTTATGGATTAAACGCTATTTTATGGATAAACAAGGCAATATCCGCTCGCATTTAGACCGAAAAGCACACGCACATACTATCGTGCTAAACCCTGAAATGTTCTCGATGCTTGCCAATATGGTGCAAGCCACACGGAGCAAAGCAATGAAAACGCACAACACTATCTCCCTTGGCAATGCGATAACCCCCATGATTACTACGCACACTTGAAACCGAAAAGCATAGAGCGAGACGAGCCAGAAGAAGATTGGCGTGAACCTGAAGATGCTGATTGTGAATATTGGCAATCCAATTGTTATGGGAGAGGTTAAAAATGAAGAAACACTGCGTGAACGCTCAGAAAGCAAGGCGGAATTGCTAAATGCTATTCGAAATTGGTATGGCAAGCAAACGGATTACGCCAGAAGAATTAGCAAGCTGAAATTGAATACATCCAGCAAAACCCACTACCATCTTTAAGGAGTTACTATGAAACTTTACGAAAATCACCGAACAACCTGAAAACATCAAAGAATTGCTCGAAAACCCTGAATTTGTGCAGATAACGCTGATATTGCCAAAGCATTAGATGCAGTAGCAAGATTTTCGACAAAAAAAGCGGAAAATGTCGTCTATGTCATTAAAAATACAGAGGGCGATATTGAAGTGATTGACGCTGAAATTAAACGCTATACAGGCAATGAAAAACAACGCCAAAACGGTATTGAGCAGATTAAAACTATCTCAAACACAATATGGAAGCAACAGGAACAGCAGAAAATTAATTGCCCCTTGTTTTACCATTTCTACCGTGAAAGCAAGCAAAGTGCGGTGCAATTAGATCGAAGATTTATTTCTCGCTAACAACTGTGATGAAACCCTTGTTAATGTGAAAATCACGGCGAATAAAACTGAAATTAAAGCACGATTAAAAAGCAGGGGAAGAAATTCTGGTGCGAAATTGGTTGATAGTCAAGTATTAACGATTCGATAACTCGTCTAGTTTTTGCATTGCGAATCGCCAGTAATTTAGCGCAATATTCTGTGGCTTCTTCGTGAGTTTTAAAATTCCCACCATAGCCCAGCTTGCCGTGGTATCTTCGTGAAAAAGCCTCAAGATTATAACGAATATGTTCATCAAGCGATTCGACTTGAAATGTATCGCATTGTTCGCGATTCCAAACCAACAACAAACATAGAGTGTTCCTTATGAAAAATCCTAGTTTTAACCACCGATGATTTTATCAACCCTGAAGAAGTGCAACAACAATTTCTTTTAAAGGTAAATTAAAAACACGGCGACCTGATGAAAGAAGAACGAGAATGTACACATATCATCTTTAACGGAAAATATATCAAAAACAGGACAGGCAATCTCGAAGAAAAACCGAGGTGTAATTTAATTGACACCGCCCCACTTCGGATTAAGATGTTCTCACTTTCAACAGAAAGTCGGGAATTGGCGTTCCTGAGTTGATTAGGCGGTGAAAAGACAGACGCACGCGTCTTTTTATAGCCGTAAAACAGCAAATCTACCTTTTGCTAAAAATTTTTAGTAAAAAGCCCAATGATGAACTGTTTGAGAGTCGAAAGATCGCTGTTTACTCTAATCAACGGTACGCCAATCTTGAACAGTTCATCACCAACAAATTGGCGTTTGTTCGTGATGATTTCTAAAACTTTTGATTAGAGAATCACAAAATGATAAACTCAAACTTAATTCCTGTTTTTAACGGTTTAATCCAAAATCAACCTGTTCAACTTTGCAACGCTCGTGAACTTCACATATTTCAGAAATACAAACTCGTTACAATGATTGGATCAAAAACCGCATCAGCGAATATGGTTTTCATCCAAGATGAAGACTACCTCGTCATCACCGAACGCACCAACGGACGCCCACGCAAGGAATATCACATCACCCTCGACATGGGCAAAGAACTCTGCTATGGTCGAAAGAAACGAACGAGGCAGACAAATCCGCAAATACTTTATCGAATGCGAACGTAGAGCAACCCAACCAAAAACAAATCGCACTACCTGCCCTCGAAAAAGAAATACACGTTTGAATTTACCGAATATGAATTACAACAACTTGCTTGGTTATGGTTTGCTCAAACGTGGTGTCGGCACTTTTCCAACATATCGAAAAAGCCTTCAGAGTTTTAGGCTCAAATATGAGTGGGCAAATCTACGGACAGGCTTACAGAATATCTAAGCGTGCTACGCTCAACCAATCAAATCTTAAACCGCATTACCAAAAGAGTTTGAGATTGACCTCAATGACAAACTGGCGAGCATTAGAACACTTGCGCCAGTTTGATCCAAAAAGCCGTCAAAATCGACTTCTAAAACACACAGAAAATCCGACCGCACTTTTCCCAAGAAATCCGTGCGGCGGGTTTTCTCACCCAAAATTCACAAAAAGGACAAATTATGTTCAGAATCATTTTTGCGGTGGCGTTGTTATGGGCGGCACATGAACTCAATTTAAACCAAGACTGCGACGGCAGGAATATGCAACGTCGCAAGCATTTTCACATTACAGAAGGAAAAATAAAATGAGCATTTACGCAAAGTTGGCGCAGGCGCGAGTTAGTTACAAAAGAAAACCTAAAGAAGACGGGTAGTAATAGAAGTTTTAAATATTTTTGAATTAAAGGATTTTTCTCCAAGAGTTAATGAGATCTTTGAAGAATTGAAGATGTGTGCTGTTGTTCGATATTCTTCTGAGCTTGCCACGCTGACAATATACGATTGCGAAAAGGATGAAAGCATTGAGTTTACCTCTCCAATGGTTCAAAAAGCCTTGCCATCAGGTACGGAAATTCAAAACCTGGCGCTATTCAAACTTATCAACGTCGCTACCTATATTTGACAGCGTTTGAAATTGTTGAGGATGATTTGGTTGATAGTGTTCCGCCCGAAAAGCCTGATCAAAAAACAAGAATCTCGAAAACACTACAATGAATCAACCCAGCAGAATGTGAATTCTATCCTCGTGAGCAGTATCACAAAGAGGTTGAGAATTTGAGAAAGAATTACTCAACAAAACAAAAGAGCAAATCGAAGAAGAGAAACTTTACGACAGGTCTATCAACTGGTTGAAAGAGAATAATCTTCACGATTTGATTGATGAATATAACTTAATGTACAACGACTTTTTATTAAATTTGATGTAAGGAAATAACAAAATGGCTGGAATTAATAAAGTGATCATTGTGGGATTTTTAGGAAATGACCCAGAAATACGAACAATGCCAAATGGTGAACAGGTTGCAAACATCACAGTGGCGACATCTGAAAGCTGGACGGATAAAAACTCAGGCGAGAAAAACTCAAACAGAATGGCATCGCATTGTACTCTATCGCAGACTTGCTGAAATTACTGCTCAATATCTTACCAAAAGGCTCTCAAGTTTACATTGAGGGGCGTTTAAAAACACGCAAATGGCAAGATAACAACGGACAAGACCGTTACACCACAGAAATTCAAGGCGATAACTTACAGATGTTGGGACGGTCGCCAAGATGAGCCTAAACAAGCTAAAAGCAAGCAAAGCTAAACCTGAGCCATTAAGTGCGATGTCTGAACAAGATGATTTTTCAGATGGGATTCCGTTCTAGGGTTATGGGTATGGGTAAACAAATAATACTCACCATTAGCGAGAGTCTTGAAAAGACCAAGGTTTTGCGCTGATAGTATTTTTACATTGGTCAGTTGGCGATAACTCTTTCATAACAACGAAGACGGAAAGAGTTTATTCGTAAAAGAAAAGCCAAAGTCGAATATTAAAAATGATTGAGACCGCCAAATAGGCGGTTTTTCTTTTTAGGTAAATTATGAACAAAGGATAAAAATGAAAGAGCAACAAAAGAAATATGAGTTAACCGATGAGTTTATAGAACACTGGAGCGGTAAAAAGCTATACCGAATTAGAGCGCTTGTTACATTTGGCTCTGCTGTGGTTGGACAGCTTGGCGGTTTTGATGAGTCAGAAAAATTTAGATCAGTCATTGCTCGGTAACGCTTGGGTGTTCGATGACGCTCAGGTGTAGCGGTAACGCTCAGGTGTACGGTAACGCTCAGGTATCCGGTAACGCTCAGGTATCCGGTGACGCACGGGTATCCGGTGACGCACGGGTATCCGGTGACGCTCGGGTGTACGGTGACGCAAGTGTTAGATCTTACGCGATAATTTCTGATAAAAATGATTTTTGGCATCAAATGTTGGCTCAGAAAACGGTACGCTAACCGTGTTTAATGGTAAAAGGCGGCTTTAATTGTAACACGCGGTTGTTTTACTGGCACGGTTGATGAGTTTTTATCAAAACTCGCCAAGGTGCATGATGATAAAACAAGAAATGAATACAAATTGCTAATTGAAGTGGCAAAAGTCGAATCTTAGGTGTTAAAAATGAACTGAAATTAATATCAATATCCCACTGCATAAACTCCAAGATTTAATGATTAGCCACGTCCGATACAGCTTACCTCGGCATACTTATATAGTTGGCGTAACTATTCACGATGTAAAAACTCACTGAGCGTGTTAAGCAGTAACACTCGAGAGGTAATTACGCGCGATATTAATGAGCATCTGAAACGCTGGGAAAGCGACCGAAAATGACGCAATCCACAAACTTGACTACGATTCGTGGGAAGAACTATTTGACTGGATAAAATGAAAAACCGCAGTAGTACATCAACAACAGCTGCAACAGCAAAACCGCTTGTGCCAGTGTTGCCGGTGATTGATTTAAAACAGAGGAAAGATGATTGTATGGGCTTTGTTGATAGTGGCAATGGTTTGCTATACGCAAGGTGCGGAGCTATTTAATCAGTCGATCAGTCGGTCAGTCAAAATATACCCTATCGGTATGGATATTGAGTGTAAAAATAATCACTTTATCAATCTTAATCTGGCTGATTATGGTCGTATGTTTGGCGATAACAAGCTATTTGATGAGCTTGATAAACTGCCAAAAACCTGATTTGATTATAGCTAGTCCCCATGTGAGAGTTGGTCAGTAGCTAGTGCGATGTGGGAGGTAATGCAAGCTGGAAGCAGGAAACCGGTGCAGTAAATCGTGAATTGTCTAAATTTACCGTGCGAGGACGAGCAGATTACGATTTACCTCATGTGCAATTTAAGTACGACCGCTCTTTCCTGAACCGCATTAATGGTGAGCTTTTGTATATACAATACAATCGAGATTATCAAACGATATAAGCCCTAAAGTTTATGTAATAGAAAATCCGGCAAAGCAGTAAGATTTGGGCATTATGTAAATGACATTCTCAATTTTTCAGATTCCGTTTGATAATTTGGCACACTATAACTTGTATAACTACCCTTTGCGTAAAACCAACAAGATTTAAGAGCAATATTAATCTTGGATTACGAAACAATCATAAATCAAAGCCTCAGCAACAATGGGAGGATTTTTCAAAAATCATACAATGAAAGATCGAACATTCCACTTAATTTAATAGTGGATATTTACAAAAGCAGTAAATCAATATTTAACAAATCCAATAGGCGTTCCAAGTGAGCGCCTTTTTATTTTAAAGCAAAAAAAGGTGGAAAAATGACCAAATATTTTTCAGTAGATGTATCAAACGATATCCACATTATTAATTTTGTGAAACATTAGAGCAAAGCAAGAGAAACTTGTTTGGCTGGCGCTGTCGAGGCTCACGAATTTGCAGACGACATGGACGAATACGAAAAATTATGAGGTAATGATTTACCGTATGCCGTTTATGGTGTGGTTTTTAGGTAAGCCGAATGCAAGACGTTAACTCGAAGAGGGAAAGATGAGCGCTGTTCCGATTTTGATTACGTCCTGAAAAACCGGAAATTGTAGATTATCCGAAAGATGATAATTGGATTAAGTGCAGTGATAGATTGCCTCCGTTAATCGGTGATCGCTCTAAACCTGTTTTAGTGTGGTGATAATTGCGGTCAGTATGATATCGGGGTGTGGGATGAGGCTGATGGATGGATGTTTATTGTGTTACCCATTGGCAACCACTCCCGCCACCACCAACCGAATAACCAACGACCGCAAAAGGTGCGGTCTTTTTATGTAACAAAGAGGAAAAGAAAAATGAAAAATCAATCATTCTATGTTGTGGTCGCAAGCACTATCGCCGCGTCATTATCCGCCTGCTCACCATTTTCGGTTGATGAAGGGGAAATTGGCTTAGTGACCCGCTATGGAGAAATTCAAGAAACTAAATCGGCAGGGCTACACTGGCGTAGTTGGCTTGAAGATGATGTTGTATTTAGCACACGTGAGCAAAAAGTCACTATCGGAAAAATTTTGATGATGTTGGTGATATTACCTCGGCATTTCCGCTTATGCCCGAGACACACAAACCGTCACCACGGCGCTAACCATCACGTTCAAATTAACTGATCCAGTGGCAGTTTACAAAAACCACCGCAATACAGATAACATGATCAACCAACTTCTCGAGCCACGTAGTCGTCAGGCGTTGGAAATCGTCACGCTATTCAGCACAGTTGGCGTTGGAAAAATCGGGCGCAATTAACCAATGATATTACGGCGCAAATCCGAGAGGCGGTGAAAGGATATCCTATTGAAATTACTGCGGTTCAAAGCGTGATCAACTTCAACAAAGAATATGAAAAACGTGTGGAAGAAAGTGTTCAAAAGAACGTCGCACCAAACCGAAGAGCGCAATTTGATTATTCAGCAGAAAAAGCCGAAATTGCCCGTGTTGACGCCAAGCCAAAGCCGATGCCGAAGTAATCCAAGCTAAAAGCCGATGCCGAAAAGTGCGATTAGCCGGTGAGGCGGAAGCAGCCGCTATTCGCGCCAAAGGCGAGGCATTAAAAAGAAACCGTCAACTTGTGGACTTAACCGCAGCCGAAAAATGGAATGGTGTACTGCCATCAACCATGACACCAAGCGGAAGTGTACCATATTTGGTTAAGGTTGGTCAATAATGTCAGGTTGGTTAGCTGGCGTTGTTTTTAGGTGGGGTGGCATTAGCCATCCTTTTATTATGTTTTATCTAGATAAAATGGAGTAACAAATGTATTTCTTGGGGAGTTCTTTCCGGAATTGCAATCCATTTGTTGCACATGCTTTCTTTCGTCAGTACAAGTTGACGGAAAGAAATAAAAGAAGATTAATCATTGACATACCGCCCTTTTGGGCGGTTTTTATTGGAGTAAAATGGATATTAATATCTACGAAGATTTTTATCAAAAGCAGAAATTGAGTTTTTGACTGGCAGAAAGCAGAAATCTCTTGTTATTGAGCAGCTAAATGCGATGGGGATACCTTTTAAGCGAACGCCAACAGGTATCCTATTGCACGCAGAGATTATGACAAAGTAAAATCTCGGACTGCCAAAAACTGAACTTCAAAATCATGAAAATAATGCTTGAGACCATCTGTGCTACAGGCGTGAGAGGTATATATGGCAGCAGACACGTAAGCGGAAAACCGGGGCTTACCACAAAACTTGTTATGTCGTAAACGCCAAAGAAAAATGGGAAAAATTGTAACCTATTACTATTATGTAATGATAGATAAAAAGAAAAGGCCCTAGGAACGGATAAGCATCTAGCTGTGCATTAGAAACGGCTAAGCTTTAATTGTGACAGGGTTTTTAATGAAAGTGAAGTTGCCACCTTCCTGACCGTTGCAATAAGATGTGAAAATGACAGTATTGCCGATGAAGGCAGAAGGAACGCAGAGAACCAACAAAACAAACATTAAACGCTTGCTTGAGTTTTTCGGCAATCCACCAGCCCCACTTGATGAAAATTGAGCCTATACCATATAAAACAATATTTAGACTCAAGGAAAACATCAAACTGCATCAGCAACAATGAGGTTGCATTATTCCACCACATATGGATGAAAAGCCCGTGAATGGGGATATACAAAATACTCCCGCCTCGAGCGAAGGAATCCAGCGATACAAGGTTAAGTTCACGACATTTACGTGGAAGACCACATTTTTGAAATGTTAAGAGAATCAGCTGATCCGATATTAAGAGACTTGCTTGACGTGGCTTACCTTACAGGACAAAGACCAGTTGATATAGTTAATCTCCAGCCAAGTCAAATCATTGATGGAGTATGGCAAGTTAGACAGCAAAAACAAAAATAAAAGTAAGTATCGCAATTGTAGGTAAGTTAAAAGAGATCTTAGATAGATAGGATGGATGGAAAATAAACCCCATCTATTCTGCAACAAGTACGGAAATAGGTTAAAGCTAATAATTTCTGACTCACTGGTTTATCAAACTAAGAGCAAAAGCCGCTAAAAACATCCTGAATTTTCAGATGAGCTCTTTGCCGTCCAATTCCGAGATATACGCAAAAGCTGGTACAGATAAATTTTGTCTTCGGACACTGAATCAGCTCAAAAACAACTTGGCCATACAAACGCCCAGATGACAAGACGTTACATCAGAAGGAATAAGATCGTCCAGCCAACTCAAGCTATAATTTCGAGACGCTTTGTATAATTTTCAGAACGATAGTAATTTAAATAATAACTAATTTATTGAACATTAATATTTCTTAGTTGATACATACCATCTAAATTTTGTTATAAAAACGACCGCACTTTGAAAACTAATCCAAAGTGCGGTCCATTTTTAAGTATTTTTATTTCAATAATTCACGGAGGGCTGAAACCGATTTCAGCAAGACTTCTCACCGTTTTCACGCCAGCTACTTCAAGTGCAGCAATTTTATCTTCTGCCGTTCCTTTTCCACCACTGATAATCGCTCCCAGCATGTCCCATACGCTCACCTTTCGGTGCTGTCACACCTGCGATATAAGCCACCACAGGTTTTTGTCACATAGATTTAATGAATGCTGCCGCTTCTTCTTCCGCAGAGCCACCGATTTCACCAATCATCACGATAGCTTCAGTTTCAGGATCTTCTTGGAAACGTTTTGAGAATATCAATGAAGTTAGATCCTGGAATAGGATCGCCGCCGATCCCTACGCAAGTAGATTGACCCAAACCCTCATCTGTTGTCTGTTTGTACCGCCTCATAGGTTAAAGTACCTGAACGAGAAACAATCCTACTCTGCCTTTTTATGGATGTTGCCCGGCATAATCCCAATCTTAGATCTCATCCGGTGTAATCACCTGGGCAATTTCGGCCCTAATCATCACACACACCCGTTTCATTTAATTTTTTTGTTTTTACCAACAGCATATCCAATGTTGGGATACCTTCTGTAATACAGACTACCAACTGAATACCAGCATCAATAGCTTCTAAAATGGCATCTTGCAAAATGGTGCGGGCACATAAATCATGGTTGCCGTAGCCTCGTCGCTTTTACTGCTTCACGCACTGTATTAAATACCGGCAAACCTAAGTGCGTTGTTCCGCCTTTATTCGGTGAAACGCCACCCACTAACTTTTGTGCCATAAGTCAATGCCTGTTCGCTGTGAAATGTCCCTTGCGCACCAGTGAAACCTTGGCAAATTACTTTGTCTCTTTATTAATAAAATCGCCATGATTATTCTCCTTTTGCCGCTTTCACTGCTGCTTGTGCAGCTTCTTGTAAACTATGTGCTGCAATTAAACTCACACCACTTTCAGCTAAAATTGCTCTGCCTTGTGGGGCATTGGTTCCTTCTAATCGAACCACAACTGGCACTTTCACACTGACTTCTGAATTGCTGCAATGACCCCTTCAGCAATGAGATCGCAACGTACGATTCCACCAAAAATATTCACCAAGACAGATTTCACATTTTATCTGTGAGAATAATTTTTGAAGGCTTCAACAACACGTTCTTTCGTCGCACCACCGCCAACATCAAGGGAAGTTTGCAGGGATGCCACCGTATAACTTTCACAATATCCATGGTTCCCATAGCTGGTCAGCGCCATTAACCATACAGCCGATATCACCTTCTAAGGCGACATAGTTGAGCTGATATTTTTCTGCTTCTGCTTCACGATGATCACTTTGACTTAAATCGCGTAAAGCTAACAAAATCAGGATGACGATAAAGTGAATTATCATCAATGCCCTACTTTCGCATCGAGACAAATTAAAGTGACCTTCTTTCGTCACTACGGTGGATTCACTTCAACTAAAGAAATCTTTTTCGACAAAAGCTGCGACAAGTTTTCACAAAAATATCAGCAAATTGTTTATTTTGATCGCCACTTAAACCTAGTTTAAAGGCTAATTCACGACCTTGATATGGCATTCCACCAACCAAAGGATCAATGGCGACTTTATGAATTAGTTCAGGTGTTTCTCTTGCCACATCTTCAATATTCATGCCTCCCGCTGAAGACGCCATAAAAACAACTTTCTGTGAAGCACGATCAATCACCGCACCCAAGATAAAGCTCTTATCAATCTGACATGGTTTCTTCGATATAAAATGCTATTAACGGGTTGGCCTTTTTATCAGTTTTGGAAGGTGACTAAATGCTGGCTGACCATTTTATCTGCAAAAGCACGCGCTTCTTCTGCATTATGCACGAGCTTCACACCACCGGCTTTTCCACGTCCACCTGCGTGAACTTGACATTTTCGCCATCCAAACATCGCCATTCAGCTGAAAGAGTGCCATTTTCAGCTTCAGTCTGCTGTTTGACATACGACACCTCTCGCTCACAGGCAGATTATATTGCTTAAAAAAGCTGCTTAGCTTGGTACTCATGTAAATTCATATTTCCTTCCTATTTTTGATGTTGTTTATGAAAACAAACAAAAATTTGACTGCACTTTTTATTTTTAAATTCTGGGCTTGCTCTTTTACATATTGAGTTATATACTGAGCCAGAATAACCACAATCCATGTTAAGGATAACAACATGCAAACAAAAAAATCAAGCAATCTTGCGATTGCGCTCATTTGGTTTACTGCTGCTATTTCAATGGCAGAAATTCTCACTGGTACTTGGTTTGCTCCACTAGGGTGGCAACAAGGTTTAATTGCCATCGTCGTTGGACACTTTATTGGTGGTTCGATGTTTTTCTGTGCAGGTTACATCGGTGCAAAAACCCAAAAAAGTGCCATGCAAACGGTACAAATATCATTTGGTGAAAAAGGTTCTGCGCTTTTCTCTTTACTCAATGCCATGCAACTGATGGGATGGACTGCTGTCATGATTTATATGGGGGCTGAAGTCATTTCCATCTTAAATCAAACAGCTGATGCTTCCATCTTTCCATTCCTTACACTTGGCTTAGGCATACTCATCATGCTTTTGGCTACTACTCGGCTTCACTAAATTAGGTATCTTCAAAAGCCTCTCACTTGTCACCATGTTTTTACTGATGCTGTGGCTAAGTATTCAAGTAGCTAATAAACCATTTATTGCCATGGACGTTGCACAAAATATTAAATTTGGTACTGCTGTAGAAATTGCTGCCGTCATGCCACTTTCTTGGTTACCAGTAGTATCTGACCACACGAAGAACAGCGAAACACCATTTAAAACGACCGCACTTTCAACGCTGACTTATACCGCGACCAGCTGCTGGATGTATGCTCTCGGCTTAGGTGCAGCATTAGTGACCGGTAAATCTGAAATCTCTCAAATTCTTTCTCTTGCTGGTGTAAGTGTTATTGGTGTATTAATTGTCATCGCCTCTACCATGATTAACACAGCACTTCCCGCCTATTCCACCGGCATGAGTTTAAACAACATTTTCCCTCAATTAAAAGTCACGCCAATCTCCAGTACTTACCGTGATTGTAGGGCATCATATTAGCCTCAACCTCACCAGTGACAGAATACGAACATTTCTTGTTCTTTATTGGTTCAGTATTCGCACCAATGATCGCCGTACTTATCGCTGATTTCTTTGTGCTTAAACAGCATAATGTGAAAAAATCTGTTGATACTGTCGGACTCAGCGTTTGGTTTGTCGGCTTCGTACTCTATCGTTTCCTTATGACAAAAGGTTGGGAAACCGATTTAGGGTCTGACTTTCCCTGTTATCATCATTACCTTTATCTTAGCAATCTTAGTACGCAAAAATAGCTAAATAAAGATCGGATTTTAACTATAGAAAGGCGGGCATTGTTCCCGCCCTTTTATTCACATCAATAAAAAGGCTTTTTCCCTCAAAAGAGAAAAAGCCTATATGGTTAAATTTCTAATAATAAACGAGGTTGGATCTTCTAATAAGTCTTTAATTGCCACTAAAGAAGCCAGACGGATTCACGACCATCAATTAAGCGGTGGTCATAAGATAGTGCTAAGTACATCATCGGTCGAATCACCACTTGAGCCATCTACCGCAACCGGAGCGCTCTTTGATGGCGTGCATGCCTAAAAATCTGCACTTTGCGGTGGGTTGATGATTGGTGTGGACATTAAAGAACCAAATACCGCCATTAGTAATGGTGAAGTTACCACCTGTTAAATCTTCAACCGTTAATTTACCATCGCGGCCTTTTTCTGCTAGTGCTTTAATTTGTTTCTCAATATCTGCCATGCTCAGTTTATCGCAGTTGCGTAATACAGGTGTTACCAAACCACGCGGCGTTGAAACGGCAATGCTAATATCAAAATAGTTGTGATAGCAATGTCATCACCGTCAATTGAAGCATTCACCTCTGGATAACGTTTTAATGCTTCAACCACGGCTTTAATGTAGAAAGACATAAAGCCTAAACGAACACCATGTTGTTTCTCAAATTTCTCGCCATATGTTTTACGTAATTTCATAATCGGCTGCATATCTACTTCATTGAATGTAGTGAGCATTGCCGTGGTATTTTTGGCTTCCAATAAACGTTCCGCAATACGTTTACGTAAACGGGTCATTGGTACGCGTTTTTCTGAACGAGAGCTATATGCCACTGTGCTAATGGTATTTTTGCTCTGTCGCCACATCTTGTTTTCGCTTTTTGAGCATCACGTTTTGCCACTTCGCTGCAATATCTTCACAGGTAATACGACCGCCCACACCTGGAGCTGAATTTTCTCTGCATCTAAATCGTGTTCAGCTAATAAACGACAGAATAGCTGGTCCTTGATCAGCTGAATTGTTGTGGCTATTTTCAATCGCCGACTCTGACGATCGGCTGGTGTTGGCTCATTGCCTTTCACTGTTTCAGATGAAATATCCCCAGCCTGTTGAGTAGAAAGTTTACCAAAGCTGTTTACTACTACGGTTGCTCCTTCTTCTTGAAGAATTTCAGTTACCACACCATCGCTTAATGCCGGCACTTCAAGTACTCACTATCTGTTTCAATTTCTACTAATACTTCGTCACGTTTTACCGTCTCACCAACTTTTTTATGCCATGTTGCAGCAGTTGCATCCGCAACGGATTCTGATAAATCTGGAACAAAATTTCGATTGTCATTTTATTTTTCCTTCAAATTATTCTTTCTTTAAAAATTACTAAAATTTCGACCGCACTTTTACAGTGTCAGCGCATCTTCTACCAATTGTTTTTGCTGTTTGGTGTATAAGACATGTAACCTACCGCTGGTGAAGCATGAGGCTGGACGTCCTGCGTATTTTAACTCACATGCTCAGGAATTGAGCTGTCAAAGTTATGTTTCACTGCAATACCAAGCCCCTTGGTTTAATGGCTCTTCTTGACACCACACAAAATCTGTCACATGCGAATAAGGCTCTAGCGCTTTCTTCACATCTTCATGTGGATACGGATAAAGCTGCTCAATACGAATAATCGCCACATCTGTTTGGTTATTCGCTCGACGTTGTTCAAGAGATCGTAATGCACACTTTACCTGAGCATAGGACTAGCGCGTTTAACTTGTTTTGGATCGATATTATCAATTTCACCAATGACCGTTTGGAATGTGCCATTTACTAATTCATCTAAAGCTTGAGACTGCAAGTGGATGACGTAATAAGATTTTGGTGAAAATACCAGTTTAATGGACGACGCATTTTACGGATCGCTTGACGACGTAACATGGTAAACCGGCTGGTGTAGATGGGAATACACACTTGCATATTCTGTTCTGCACAAAGTTGTAAATAACGTTCTAAAACGAGCGGATGAGTGCTCTGGGACCTTGGCCTTCATAACCATGTGGTAATAACATCACCAAGCCACACATTCTGCCCCATTTTTGTTCGCCAGAACTAATAAATTGGTCAATCACGATTTGTGCGCCGTTTGCGAAGTCACCAAACTGTGCTTCCCAAATGGTTAATGTTTTTGGATCTGTCGTCGCATAACCATATTCAAAAAGCCAATACGGCTTCTTCAGATAATACTGAATCCCACACCTCAAAAACGACCTTGGCTGGCATGTAAATGAGTTAATGGCACATAGCCTGTACCGTCATTTTGGTTATGCACAACAGCATGTCGATGGAAGAACGTACCACGTCCCGCATCTTCACCCTGATAAACGAACATTAGCACTTCATCTAATAAGGTTGCGTATGCCATAGTCTCTGCCATACCCCAATCGAGCAATTTCTCGCCTTTTGCCATTTCACGGCGATCAGCACAGATTTTTCTACACGATGATGCACGCAAGGTTTCTGGATATTCACTGACACGCTCCGCTAAAAGTTTGGAAGCGTTCTTGTGGAAATTTGCTTTCGTAAGGGATGTCCAGTCATAGTTGAGATATTGCAACCAATCCATTTGAGCAGTATCCATTTCTCGCCATTCTTTTCACTACGCGATCGCCATTATCTAAAGGCATCACGATAGAGATTCATCATTTCAATAGCCTCTTCTTCGGTAATCATCCCTTCAGCAATTAAAACGATCTGCATAGACTTTACGTGGCGTTGGATGTTTTTAATGATGCTATACATCATTGGTTGAGTAGCTAATGGTTCATCAGCCTCATTATGACCATGACGACGATAAGAAATCAGATCAATGAAGATATCGCGTTTGAATAAATTACGATATTCCACCGCCATTCTCGCCGCAAAAAGCGACCGCTTCAGGATCATCACCATTCACATGAATAATCGGTGCCTGAATCATTTTTGCGATATCAGTACAGTATTCTGTTGAACGGGTGTCATTTTGGGTTAGAGTGGTAAAGCCAATTTGGTTATTAATCACAATTCGGATTGTGCCACCAACGGTATAACCACGTGCATTAGACATATTCAAGGTTTCTTGTACGACACCTTTGTCCCTGCTACCGCGGAATCCCCGCATGAACAGTAACCGCTAATACTTGATTACGTTCTGTATCGTTCTTTTTGGTTTGACGAGAACGTACCGCACCAATAACTACTGGGCTAACAATTTCTAAATGACGGGTTAAATGCAGGGTTAAATGCACGCGACGATCGCCGACCGCAAAGTCAGAAGAGAAACCTTGGTGGTATTTCACATCACCTGTACGCTCGCCTGAATGTTTACCCGCAAACTCGTCGAAAAGATCTTCTGGTTTCTTACCGAGCACGTTTACTAACATGTTTTAAACGACCACGGTGTGCCATACCAAACATCACATCTTGTACACCTTGTTTGCTCGCATGACGAATAATTTCTTTCATCAATCGGAATAAAGGCATCACTTCCCTCTAAAAGAGAAACGTTTGCCCCGGGAATTTTTGCACCGAGATAACGTTCTAAACCATCTGCAGCGGTCAATTCGCTTAATAAAGTTAATTTTTCTTCTTTTGGTAAAGAGCGGTTTATTTAATTGGCTTTTCTAATTTGCTTTGTAGCCAACTTTTTGCTCCATATCTTGAACATGCATAAACTCAAGACCAATTGAGCCACAATAGGTCTCTTTCAGCATTTCAGCTAAATCACCTAATTTAATGTTATCGCGATGATAGACGCAGTGATTAATATTGAAGGTTTCATTGAGATCCTGTTCGGTAAAACCGTGATAACGGTAATCCAACTCAGGCACGGTGGAGACTTTCCAGCGATAATAATTGATTGGGTCTAGCTTTCGCTTCTAAATGACCACGGAAGCGATAGCATTGATAAATTGAAGAACTTTTGACTAATTTTTGCACTGGCTTCTGGATCGATAACCGTCACGGCTTCTGTTGTATTTTTCTCGCTAAGCGACGGAAATAATCACGGACTAGTGAATGTGGTTGTTCTACGGCGGTTGTTTTTCGGCAATGCATCAAATGTGCACGCCAACTTTCATCGACTGAAGATCGATCTTCTAAATAACTTTCGTATAACTCTTCAATATACGATTGATTCGCCCCACCTAAAGCAGTTGAAGCCAACCATTCATCAAAGGCATTGTAATGCTGCATATCTACCCCTTGTATTACATGATGTTGTCCGCCCATTATACATAGGATAAAAAGAAAATAATCCTCCAAATCACACTTTTGTTATAATTTTGTGATCTGCATCAATAAAAACCGCACATAAAGTGCGGTCTGTTTTTATCTATGTTTTCTTAGAAACTTAAGAATGGTGTGATTTTTTTCAATTGTGGCTTCACCGATACCATCAATATTTGAAAGTTCGGCAGCGTTTTTGATTTTGCCCACTTTGTTACGGTAATCAATGATTGCTTGTGCTTTTTCTCACCAATACCTGAAAGTTTTTGTAACGTTTCAGCATCTGCTTTTATTGATGTTTACTTTTGCAGAAGAAGCCACTTTCTCTTTGGCTGCATCTTTTGTAGAAGCCGCTTTTTCTTTCACTTCTTTTACTTTATCTGCAGCTTTTGTTTTTGCTTCAGATGCTTTTTCTTTGCATTATCTTTTAACTGAATTGAATTTTTCAGTAGCTTTATCTTTAATTGACGGTTGATTATTCTCAGTCGCCTTTTTCTTTTTAAAGCGGACGCCTTCTCTTTTACCGCATCTTTTGCAGAAGTGGCTTTTATCTTTCATTGCATCTTTTCACGAAGTCGCTTTTTCTTTAGCTGTATTAACTTTATCTAATGCGTTTGATTTTGTTGAGCTCTGCGCTATCACTCATTGATTTAAAGCTTATCATTTGCCGCATTTTTCACGTCAGCTTTTTGTGCTTTTCAACCATTGATTTTTGAATTGGTTTACAACATCTTCTTTTGTTGGCAATACGGAAGTATTCGTTGCTAATGCAGAACCTGATACCGCTAATGCGAGTGATGTTAATGTTAAAAGTGATTCTAAAGATTTCATAAAAACTCCTGTTTTATTATCAATAGGTTCAACTAGCGAACCTGTATGCTAAGACTTCTCTTCAGAAAAATTAGTTCAAAACAAAAAAACGCCCCTAATAAGGAGCGTCTTTAAATTTAATACTGACTAATCATCGCTTGAGAAGATGAAAAGTAATCTTAATAAAGCTAATGAATAAGTTGTAAATTGACACATAAATACTCACCGTTGCACGAATATAGTTTGTTTCGCCACCGTGAATAATATTGCTGGTTTCATAAAGGATTGTCATTGTTGAGAACACCACAAACAATGCACTGATCCCTACCACTAATGCTGGAATTTGGAAGAAGAAGCTTGCACACATTCCTAACAATAACACGATAAATAATGAGAAAAATCGCGGTAGAAAGGAAAGACATATCTTTCTTCGTTGTTAGCACATAAGCTGAACATGCAAAGAAGACGATAGCGGTACCTGCGAAAGCAAAGCATAATCAAATCTTCCATTCCTCTCGCCACATAGATATTTTAAAATTGGCTAATGGTGTAGCCCATAAACCCAGTGAACGCGAATGCAGCCAAGATTCCCCACGCACTATTTGCTAAACGGTTTGTCACGAAAAGTAAACCGTAGAAACCCTACAAGTAACACGATAAGGTTAGGATAAGGCGAGTTTAAACTCATGAGATATAAGCAACAACAGCCGAAAATGCCATCGTTAATCCCAATAAGAAATAGGTATTACGTAGCACTTTATGTGTGCTAAGTAGTGATTCTTCCTGTGAATTAACAACAATGCGAGATTGCATAAAAGCTCCTTATTTTACAAAGAATAAAAGTTGATGAAACATCAATACGTAAAGTAGACTATAGGGTCAAAAAGTCAATGGTAAATCAAGAATTTGTTTTAATTTTTAAATTTAAGAAGGTAAAAGTGATCTACCCCCAAAAACCTCGGACATCTAATTTGAGATGCAGATTATGTCCTACTCTTATCAATTTCGTTTGAAAATTATCAAACTCTCGTCACCGAACAGGATTATGGTATCCGTGAGGTGGCTAAACTTCATCAAATTTCCCATGCTCTCGTCATTTATTGACTAAAAGCATTTCGGGAAAGAGGGCTTGATAGCGTAAAATCGCTTTTATACAAACCTTCAAACACCGAAAGTAGTGAAGCCAAAGATGAAAAAAGAAAGGCATTGAAATTCCAGAAACCACAGACTTTTCATCTAAAGCGGCTTAAAAATAAGCCGCTTGTCATCGTTATTTTTTTCAGCAAACACTCGGATTTGTTCAGCTCCTAAATGCTCCCTGCGTATGTTTTTCAGGTTTAAATCACTATCTAAAAAGAGATTGAACGGATAGCCTCGCACTCTTGCTTTTATCAATGATTTTCGCCTTTTTCATCTAAAAAGCACTGTGATATTTTTATATTCCAATCCTTTTGTACCATTCAATAAAAATCAGCAGTACCTTTTTCGCCTTTGTGATCGGGCGAAACAATGGTAATCACTTCAAAATTACGATCTTTTTCCGCACTTAAATCATCAATTTCAGCTAATCCTGCCAAACAGATCGGACATCAAGATGCCCACATTTTTACATACACAGGTTTGCCTTTATATTGGCTTAAAAGTAACTGGCTGATTGTTTAAATCTTTGAGTTGCACATCTGCTAAATTAGTTTGTGCAAAAGTGTTGGGCTGAATGCCATTAGAAATATTGATAGTAGTTTTTCATTGCTTTTTCCTTTTATAGATTTCTTTTGTTGAGATTATGCTTTACGAAAAATTATTCGTAATCAATAAAATGCCCATCACGATAATTAAAACACTGCCAACGATTTTTAAATTTATCTAAGTGTTTATTTAACCCTTTAGCACGTTTGAGCAAGCTGTCAGAGAAGAACGAAAACAATACAAACGGAGTTGCAAGCCCCAAGACATAAAATGAAACATCATTGATGCACCATAAAGTGCAGAACCTTCATCGCCTGATAACGCTATACAGAAGCCAGAATCAGGGCCAATACAAGGTGTCCAACCAAGACTAAACGTTAAACCACACAAATGCCTCCAAGTGCGGTTGATTTTCCTGATGTTTTGATTTCAACCAATTTTGTGCGTTCCAACAAACCAATTTTGAAAAATGCCAGTTGATGAATGCCCAAAATAATCACGATAACGCCAGCGATAATGCGGGTGGTGTTACTAAATAAAATATTCCTAAAAAGCCAAAAACTAAAAGCCTAAACTTACAAATGTAGGGAAAGCCCTAAAATAAATAAAAAGTATTTAGGACTTTTTACCGCCTTTACTCAAAATACTAAAATAAATTGGAATAATAGGAAAATACACATGAAAGAAAAGAAGCAAGCCCCAGCTAAAAATACAGTTCCAATAAGGAGTTGTTGATCTCAACATCTTGCATCTCCTTATTTTTAATTGATTGAATCAAATATCCGTATCCTGCCTTTTTCCATTTCAGCTAACGGAATAAATTTAATTGATGCGCTGTTAATGCACAACGCAAACCACGCTTTATCTTTCGGACCGTCATCAAAAACGTGTCCTAGATGGGCATTACCTGCACGACTTTCACACTTCGGTACGTTGCATATTAAAACTATTATCTGTTTGATAATGCACCACCTCTTTTCGCTATTGGTTTCGTAAAACTCGGCCAGCCACAACCCGATTCAAATTTCATCATTTGAAGAAAAACAGGCTCGCCTGTGGTGACATCAACATAAATACTCGGTTGGAAATTATCCCAATATTCGTTACTAAAAGAGCGTTCAGTATGTTTATTTTGAGTAACGGAATATTGCAACGGTGTCAATTTCGCTTGAGTTCTGCATCACTCGGTTTCGGATAATCTTTCTCGTCAATCATAGGTTCATCTGCTTTGGTAATATCAATATGGCAATAACCATTTGGATTTTTTTCTTCAAATAATCCTGATGATATTCTTCCACTACGATGTAATTTTTAGCGGTTGCACCTCAATTTGCACTGGTTTTTATATTTGATTTGAAGCTGGGCGAGTGCTTGTTCGATCACCGCTTTATCTGCCTCATCTTGATAATAAATCCCTGTGCGATATTGTCTGCCACGATCATTACCTTGTTTGTTTAAACTCGTTGGATCAATTACTTTAAAATAATATTTAAGCAATTTATCTAACGAAATTTGGTTTGCATCGTAATGACTTTACCGTTTCTGCATGATCGGTTACGCCAATCATCTGATAACTAGTTTTATCCGTATTACCATTGGCATAGCCAGAAATCGCATCTTTCACACCGTGAATGCGCTCCATATGCTTCCATACCCCAGAAACAGCCACCAGCAAGATAAATTTCACGAATATTTTGGTATTTTTCCATTGCCATTTTTGTTCTCCAGATGATGATGTTGAATTTTGTATTGCTAAAGTTGGTGGCTAGCAAAGTGCGGTAATGAATAGAAATGTTTTTGATAGTTTCATTGTTTTTCCTTATGAGGTGAAAATTAACGTTACATAAGGTTAGACGGCGGATAATCCGATTTCTTACAGATTTTTGTAAAATTTTTAAAGAAATTGACTAAAATCCATTGTTATAACCAATAATAAAGAGCTAAAAATACTGTTTCGCCCTATCTTTTCTAAGGTAAAAATCTATATGCAATCATATTCACTCCTTCGCTTTTATCACAAAGCGGTGCAAAGTATGAGCCGCTGAGGAAATTGCTATGATAATGCGGTGATTGAAAGTTTTTGCGATACTAAAAATCAGAGTACTTTTTGCTCTCAGAACTTATCATTCAATTGCTGAATTACAGGCTGAAATTGAAGAATATTTAGTGTATTACAACCAAAAACGCATTAAACTTGCTTTTTCAAAGGATTGAGCCCAGTGCAATACCGAGCTCAATATTTAAGTTAACTAACCTGTCCAACTTTTTGGGGTCAGATCAAAGAGCGGTTAATTTCATCATTTCAATTTGACCGCACTTTTCTTTAACAAGGACAATCAAGAATAATCATGCAACTCCTACCCTACAATCCGCAAAATTAATTCGCCGCTATAAACGTTTTTGACTGATATTGAATTACCAAATGGTGAAGTGATCACGATTCATTGTGCAAATACTGGTGCAATGACTGGCTGTGGTGAAAAAGGCAATACCGTTTGGTACTCTCATTCTGATAGCCAAACTCGCAAATATCCGCATAGTTGGGAATTAACTCAGTATTAGTGACCAACTTGTTTGCATTAATACACACAGATCCAATCAGTTAGTCTTTGAAGCCTTGCAAAAATAAAACAAATCAAAGAGCTCGCTATGTATGATGAAATTTATCCTGAAGTGAAATATGGTGAAGAAAAATAGCCGTATCGACTTCTTACTTAAAGGTGAGAGCTTGCCAGATTGTTATGTTGAAGTGAAATCAATCACTTTTGTAAAAAGGCACATGTAGGATGTTTCCCGATGCGGTGACTACTCGTGGACAAAAACATGTTCGCGAGCTTTTAGCAATGAAAAAACAAGGACATCGCGCCGTTGTTCTCTTTGCTGGATTACATGATGGCTTCGATCGTTTTAAAATCGCTGAGTTTGTAGACCCTGAATATGATCGTCTTTTTAAAAAGACGCAAAATCTCAGGGCGTTGAAGCTTATGCTTATGCGGGAAAATTTGACATTTCAGATGGCATTCCGACCGCACTTTCTCTCACAGAAAGTGTACCTTACATCGATTAAAAATAATTGAGAATTATTTGCATTTTGTTGTTGACAAGACATTTGATAATAGTTATCATCTAACCATTCCAAAAACAAACAGATAATCACTCCAACTTCACGCCTATTTCCCCACAAATAGGCGTTTTTCATCTCAATCTTTTCATTTTCAGCCATATTCTCTATAATGTAGCCTTTTAATATTAAAAATAACATTAGGAAATAGAATGACTGATATTAATACCGTTCTCGCAGAACTAAAACGCGGTACTGATGAGATTCTTTCTGAAGCTGACTTTAATCGAAAAACTGAAAGAAAATCGCCCACTTAAAATTAAACTTGGTGCAGACCCTACTGCTCCGGATATTCACTTAGGGCATACCGTGGTATTAAACAAACTTCGTCAATTCCAACAATTAGGCCACAAAGTCTATTTCTTAATCGGTGATTTCACCGGGTATGGTCGGTGACCCATCTGGGTAAAAATACCACTCGTCCCACCGCTTAGCCGCGAAGATGTGCTTCGCAATGCGGAAACCTATAAAGAACAGATTTACAAAAATTCTAGACCCCTCAAAAAAACGAAAAATCGTATTCAACTCTGAATGGTTGGGTAAATTGGGTACTGAAGGAATGATCCGTTTAGCAAGTAACTACACCGTAGCGCGTATGCTAGAACGTGATGATTTCAAAAAACGTTTTGGTAACAACCAACCTATCGCAATTCACGAATTTATTTATCCTTTATTACAAGGTCATGACTCTGTTGCATTAGAAGCTGACGTGGAACTTGGTGGTACAGACCAAAAATTCAACTTACTTGTTGGTCGCGAGTTACAAAAATCAGCCGGTCAGAAACCACAGGTAGCGATTACGCTTCCATTACTTGTTGGTTTAGACGGTGAGAAGAAAATGTCTAAATCATTAGGCAACTACATCGGCGTGACAGATGCACCAAGCGATATGTTTGGTAAAATCATGTCGATCTCGGATGAATTAATGTGGGATTGGTATAACTTACTTTCTTTCCGTCCACTCACTGAAATTGCTGAATTAAAAGCAGAAGTAGCAAATGGTAAAAACCCACGTGATGTGAAGATTTTATTAGCCAAAGAAATCATTGCTCGTTTCCATGATGAAGCGGCTGCAGAGGCGGCTGAGCAAGAATTTATTAACCGTTTCCAAAAAGGTGCGATGCCGGATGAAATGCCTGAATTCACCTTTTGAAGGCGAAATTGGTTTAGCAACCTTATTAAAAAGAAGCAGGGACTGGTTCCTTCTACTTCTGAAGCGATTCGCTCAGCGAAGCAAGGTGGTGTGAAAATTAATGGCGAAAAAGTCGAAGACATGAAAGCCAATGCGCCAAAAGGCACAAATGTTTACCAAGTCGGTAAACGTAAGTTTGCACGCGTAACCATCGCATAAAACATCTATGGAAAATGACCGCTCTTTTCTAAGTGCGGTTATTTTTAACAGATATCCACAATAGAAGGAAAATAATATGAACCAAAAAATCTGGGTAACCGGCGATGCGGTTGTCGATCTTATTCCTGACGGTGAAAATCATTATTTACGCTGTGCCGGTGGTGCGCCTGCAAATGTGGCTGTTGGCGTGGCTCGCTTAGGGCAGCCAAAGTGCCTTTTATTGGTCGCGTAGGTAACGATCCGCTTGGCCAATTTATGCAAGATACCTTAAATGCGGAAAATGTGAATACACAACATATGGTTTTAGATCCGCAACATCGAACCTCTACGGTTGTGGTCGGCTTAGATAATGGCGAACGCAGCTTTTACCTTTATGGTAAACCCAAGTGCGGATCAGTTCTTACAAGCGAGCGATTTACCGCCCTTCCAACAAGGTGAATGGTTGCATTGCTGCTCTATCGCGCTGATTAATAATCCATCACGCGAAGCGACTTTCGAAGCCATTCGTCGTGTTAAAAGCTGCTGGCGGTTTCTTCTTTTGATCCCAAATCTACGAGAGTCACTTTGGTCTAGCCTAGAAGAAATGAAAACCGTCGTAATGGAAGCGGTTGCGTTGGCTGACGTATTGAAATTCTCTGAAGAAGAATTAACGCTTTTAACCAATACTGACAGCCTTGAAAAAGCCTTTGAAAAAGTGACCGCACTTTATCCTGAAAAATTGATTATCGTGACCTTAGGTAAAGATGGTGCACTCTATCACTTAGAAGGTAAGAAAGATGTGATTGCCGGAAAAGCCCTACAACCGGTTGATACAACGGGTGCAGGGCGATGCCTTCGTTGGCGGCCTGCTTGCAGGACTTTCACAGCATCCAAACTGGAAAGACAATGATGTGCTTGTGCAAATTATCCGTCAAGCCAATGCTTGTGGCGCCCTTGCGTACGACAGCAAAAGGGGCGATGTCTGCGCTACCCAATAAAGCACAATTAGCAGCGTTCCTAGCCAACTAAGGTTTAAAGGTGCAAATTATTGCACCTTTATTTACCCTGATCACATTAACGAGGCACGATCAAGATGATTATTTTCAATAATGGCAAATACAAAAGCATTCTAGCCGCAGAAAAAGGCGAACTCGCAGAAATTGCTGAAACCGTGCAAAAAGACAAAGATTTTCGACCGCACTTTCATATTGCCCCACCAACCGGCTTAATGAATGATCCGAATGGTTTGATCTTTGATGGTGAAAAAGTATCATCTGTTCTACCAATGGTTTCCATTCGATGCAATTCACGGGATGAAAACATTGAAGCATTTAATCACGAAAGACTTTCCAACGTTACCAATCAGCGGATGATCTGATTCCTTGTGAACTTTTTGAGTCTCACGGCTGTTATTCGGGTGGTGCTTTTAAAAGTCGGTGATAAATTGGCCATGTTCTACACTGGCAATACTCGTCGTCCCAAGTGATAATCAACGCGTGCCTTATCAAAAATTTAGCGATTTTTCGATCTTAACGGGAAAGTTGCTTAGCAAACGTCCGTTGATTGAAAAATGCGCCTGAAGGCTATACAGAGCATGTTCGTGATCCTAAACCGTATTTTTACTGAAGACGGTAAAAATCCGTTTTATCTGCGGCGCACAGCGAGAAAACCTCACGGGAACAGCCATTATTTTTGAAATGGACAATCTTGAAGGTACGCCTCGTTTATTAGGCGAGCTTTCCTTACCTGCTTTTGACAATACAAACGTGTTTATGTGGGAATGCCCTGACCTATTGAAGCTCGGGTGATAAAGATGTCTTTATTTGGTCACCACAAGGTAAAGTTCGTGAAGCGCATCAATTCCAAAAATAATTATCATGCGACTTATGCTGTGGGCAAATTAACGGATTTAACCTTTGAAGCAGAATATATCAGCGAATTAGATCAGGGCTTTGATTTCTACGCACCACAAACATTTGCTGGCTTAGATAATCAAACTCATGCCGTGCTTTTCGGTTGGATTGGTTTACCAGATTTAACCTATCCCAACAGATAAATTTAAATGGCATTCGGCTTTAACCTTACCAAGAGAATTGCGCTTAGAAGGTACAAGAATTTATCAACGTCCGATTGCTAAAATATGCGAAAAATCTGACCGCACTTTCAGCGCTTCATCTCAATGAAAAAGCGGATATTGCTAATTTAGATCGTGCGTATCTTAAATTTGAGGTAAATAACCAAGCCTTTGACTTAACCTTCTTCCAAAATGAAAAAGGACAATCACTGCGACTTTCTTATGAAAAATGGCTTGGTCTTGCTTTAGATCGCAGTCAAAGCGAACAAAACCGAATTAATGGAGAAAATTCGATACCAAAACGCTTTCTGCGAAAGTTGAAAATCTGCAAACTGTCGAAATGTTTCTTTCGATCGTTCAATTATTGAAATTTTCTTTTAATCATGGGTGAAAAAGCGATGACATCAAGATTTTTCATTGAGAACAGAGAAAAATACAATAAGCTGTAGCCGTCCATTGGATTTAATGATTGGTTATTTACCAGCAATTCAATATGACAAATAATCAACTCAAGTGCGGTTAAAATTAACCGCACTTTTATTTCCAACCATGTTCTCTTATTAAGTAATGACTATGTTTGTTCAACAACAAAACGCAACACCATCTAATCTTGTAGCATTCAATTTTCTATTGATTGCCTTTTTAACGGGGATTGCCTCTGCCTTTCAAACGCCGACCTTGAGTTTATATCTGTCTCAAGAGATTCAAGTTTCACCTTTTTTTGTGGGCTTGTTCTATTCAGTCAATGCCATTATTGGCATTATCTTGAGCCAAATTCTCGCGAAATATTCTGATAAGCAAGATGATCGTCGCAAAGTGATGATTGTTTGCTGTTTGATTGCTGTGCTTGATGCCTGATTTTTTTGCTTTATAGCCGAAATTATTATGTATTGATTATTATCGGTACAACCCTATTAGGGATTAGGGCTCATCCGCTAATCCGCAATCTTTTGCTTTTAGCGCGAGAATATGCTGAAAGTAGTCATCGTGAAGCGGTGATGTTCACCACAATTATGCGAACTCAAATCTCATTGGCTTGGATTGTTGGGCCACCACTTTCTTTTTTCATTGCGTTAAACTGGGGCTTTGATTACATGTATTTGGTGGCAGGTTCTGCCTTTTTACTGTGTGCAGGCGTCAGCAAATTATTGCCGAAAATTCCTCGTCAAAGTGCGGTTAAAAATCAAGAGATTTTAGACAATACGCCACCAAGAAAAAGTGTGATTTACTTGTTCATCGCTAACCTATTGCTTTGGACCTGTAACAGCATGTATCTCATCAATATGCCATTATTTGTGATTAATGAATTACATTTAAACAAAGAACTGGCGGGAACATTGATGGGGACGGCGGCAGGCTTGGAAATCCCTGTGATGATTTTTGCGGGCTATCTCACCAAATATTTCAGTAAAAAGCGCTTGATGATGATTGCTTTAGCTTCAGGTCTCGCCTTCTATTCAAGCTTTATTATTTCGCTGAGCAAACTTGGCAGCTTATCGGATTACAAATGCTTAATGCGACTTTTTATCGGTATTACTGCTACGATTGGCATGGTGTATTTCCAAGACTTTAATGCCGACTAAAATGGGCACTGCCACCACACTTATTTCAGTAATGCAGCAAAAAGTAGTTGGATTATCGGAGGACCTATTGCGGGTATTATTGCGGAAATCTGGCATTACAACTCTGTTTTTTATGTCGCTGTGGCATTAATTTTTATCAGCGTAGGCTGTATGTGGAAAGTCAAATCAGTTTAATGAAAATAAAAAAGTGCGGTCAATTTTGACCGCACTTTTTACTTTTATATTATCGCCATGCTTTTGAATTGGTTAATCAATCCATTAGTTGAGCTATCATGGCTTGAGACTTTCTTTTTATCTGCCAATTCAGGAAGAATTCGATTCGCTAATTGTTTACCTAATTCCACGCCCCATTGGTCAAAACTGAAGATATTGAAAATCACACCTTGTGTAAAAATTTTGTGTTCATACATCGCAATTAATGCACCAAGAACAAATGGTGTAATTTTTGCACTAAAAATAGAGTTGGTCGGTTTGTTACCGGTAAAGACTTTAAATGGCACAATGTCTTTTACCTCATCCAACGATTTACCGGCTTTCACAAACTCTGCTTCAACTTCTTCTTTGGTTTTACCGAAAGCAAGTGCTTCAGTTTGTGCAAAGAAGTTTGATAACAATTTGCTGTGATGATCACCCAATGGATTATGACTTTGTGCCGGCGCGATAAAGTCACACGGGATTAACATCGTACCTTGGTGAATCAATTGATAGAACGCATGCTGACCATTTGTACCTGGTTCCCCCCAAATAATTGGGCCAGTTTGATAATCACGGATAACATCGCCATTACGATCAACATATTTACCGTTTGATTCCATATTGCCTTGTTGGAAATAAGCGGCAAAACGATGTAAATATTGGTCATAAGGTAAAATCGCCTCAGTTTGTGCACCAAGGAAGTTGGTATTCCATAAACCGACTAATGCTAATGTTGCAGGGATATTTTTTTCTAATGGCGCGGTACGGAAATGTTTATCCATTTCATGCGCACCACTTAATAACGCTTCAAAATTATCAAAGCCGATTGAAAGTGCGATAGAAAGACCGATTGCAGACCATAAAGAATAACGGCCACCAACCCAATCCCAGAACTCAAACATATTATTAGTATCAATACCAAATTCTGCTACCGCTTTACCATTGGTAGAAAGTGCGGCGAAGTGTTTTGCCACCGAGCTGTTATCTTTCGCTGCCGCTAATAACCAATCGCGTGCAGAATTCGCATTGGTCATAGTTTCTTGGGTGGTGAAGGTTTTAGAAGCCACTAAGAAAAGTGTCGTTTCAGGATTCACTTTTTTCAACGTTTCAGCGATATGGGTTCCATCCACGTTTGAAACGAAGTGCATATTCAAGTGATTTTTATAAGGACGAAGCGCTTCAGTCACCATGTAAGGGCCTAAGTCCGAACCACCGATACCAATATTCACCACATCAGTAATCGCTTTTCCTGTATAACCTTTCCATTCACCTGAAATCACACGATCACAGAACGATCTCATTTTCGCTAATACGGCATTCACTTCTGGCATCACATCTTTTGCCATCTACATAGACAGGTGTATTTGAACGGTTACGAAGTGCGGTATGTAATACTGCTCGATTTTTCTGTACGATTAATCTTTTTCGCCTGCAAAACATGGCATTAATCGATTCATCTAATGCAGACTCTTTTAGCTAATTGACGAAGTAATTTGAGGGTTTCTTGATTAATTTTTATTTTTTTGAAAAAAATCCACTAAGATTTGATTTTCAAAAAGTTAAAGAATAATCATTAAAACGATTTTTGTTCCTGTTTGAACAAATCCGCAATAGTGGTATGAGCCAGTTGAGATTGGTGAGCTTCAAAGCGCTTTCCACGCTTGTGTATTAGTTGGATTGATGTTTTTCATGAATATTTCCTTTTAAAAATTGAATTTTTACATTTTTGCTTTCTGCAAAAAAACAATTAATCGACATATTCTGTTATAACACGCGGGGTTAATTTTTGTAATCAATTCATAGCTTAAAATACCACTGTATTTAGCTACTGTTTCAATTGGTAATCCCTCACCCCATAAAAATCACTTCATCACCTACTTTATCTTGGCTATCTGCGCCTAAGTCTACCGTTAGCATATCCATTGAGACACGACCAACAATAGGAACAATACGACCATTTAGATAAACTGGCGTACCTTCTGGCACATCACGCGGATATCCATCACCGTATCCAATAGCGACAACACCAATTTTGGTATCTTTCGGACTGGTCCAAATGCCACCATAGCCAACAGGCTCACCTTTTTCTGTTCGCGAACAGCAAGCAAGAGATGACGTTAAATTCATCACCGGGAGTTAAACCAAATTTCAGCACCGACAGTATCCGTTGGTGAAATGCCGTACTATATAATCCCGGTCGAATACAATCTAAATGTGCTTCAGGCCAGAATAAAATCCCGCCCGATGCGGCAATGGTTCGCTCTCCATCTTTATCTTTTGTCGCTTGAAGGAAACGATCGAGCTGAACTTGAGTATAATCAGAATCTAACTCATCAGCACGGCTAAAATGACTCACAAAACCTAAGTGCGGTTGAATTTGAGGGAGTTTTTTCAGCTCTTGATAAAAATAATCCACTTCATCAAGTGACACACCTAAACGGTGCATACCGGTATCAATCTTCAACCAGACTTTGATTGGACTTGGTACCACCGCTCGTTTTAATGCTTCAAGCTGTTCACGGTTATGTACCACCGTTTCAATGTTATTTACCGCAATAATCGGTAAATCTTTTTCATCAAAAAAGCCTTCTAGCAATAAGATTGGTTTGATAATACCGTTAGAGCGTAACGATAACGCCTCTTCTAAACGCGCCACGGCAAAGCAATCCACCATGCTTTCTAAAGCCGATGAGACAAATACCACGCCGTGACCATATGCGTTTGCTTTTACCACCGCAATAATTTTACTGTGGGGCGCTTTTTCTTTAATAACTTGTAAATTATGTTTTAAGGCAAGCGAACTGATTTTCGCTGTTGCCGGTTTTACGTTCATTTTTCTAATCCGTTATCTATTGCCTAATAATCATCTCTGTATTCACGCTGTTCGGCAAGGTTATCAAAGCGTGAGAATTGACCGTTAAATGCTAAACGTACACGACCAATCGGACCGTTACGTTGTTTACCAATAATGATTTCAGCAACACCTTTATCTTCGGAATTATCGTTATACACTTCGTCACGATAAATAAACATAATCAAGTCAGCATCCTGCTCGATAGAGCCTGATTCACGCAAGTCTGAGTTTTACCGGACGTTTATCTGCACGTTGTTCCAAAGTACGGTTAAGCTGGGAAAGTGCAACAACCGGGACTTCTAATTCTTTTCTGCTAATGCTTTTTAAAGAACGAGAAATCTCAACGATCTCTAAGGGTACGGTTATCTGAAAATGCGGGTGCGCGCATTAATTGAAGGTAGTCCACCATAATCATGCTCAAGCCACCATTTTCGCGATACACACGACGTGCGCGAGAACGCAATTCTGTTGGAGTTAAACCCGATGAATCATCAATATAAAGATTATTTTTTTGCTTAAACATCCCAAACACGCTGGCAATCTTTGCTCCATTCCGTTTCATCCAAGTTTTGACCCTGTACGAATTTTTGGTTTGATCCACGCGAGCAAGAGAGGCAATCATACGCATCATGATTTGTTCCGCAGGCATCTCTAAACTGAATACCAACACAGGCTTATCACTTGCCATGGCGGCATTTTCACAAAGGTTCATCGCAAACGTGGTTTTACCCATAGAAGGACGTGCCGCACAATGATGAGGTCTGAAGGCTGTAAACCTGCTGTTTTCTTATCTAAGTCAACAAAGCCTGTTGTGACCCCTGTCACACCGCTATGATTTTCAAGCTTACTTAAGGTATCAATTCGAGCAATAGTACTTTCCAACACGCTGATCACATTTTGTGGCCCTTCAGTTGAAGAACTGCGTTTTTCAGCGATAGCAAACACTTCTCTTTCAGCTTCATCCAACACCATTTTGATGTCTTTGCCTTTCGGAGAATAGCTGTTTTCTGCGATACGATTTCCCACTGCAATAAGCTCACGCAAAATCGCTTTTTCACGTACGATTTCGCATAAGCCAAAATATTAATGGCATTTGGGGTGTTATTAGAAAGATCAGCAAGATAAGCAAAACCGCCTACGGAATCGCTAATACCTTTCGCTTTAAGGGCTTGATCAAGGGTGATTAAATCAATCGGGCTTTGGTTACGCATTAATTCTTCCATGGTTTGGAAGATTGCTTTATGCGCAAAAGTATAAAAATCCTCAGCAATTACTCTTTCGGCAATACCATCCCAATGTTGATTACTCAACATGATGCCGCCAAGTACGGCTTGTTCAGCTTCAGTAGAGTGAGGCGGGATGCTAACTTGTTCAGTTTTCTGATCAGGAGATTGGATTTGTCGTTGTGAGGCCATAAGGATTTCAATTTAAACTAAAAACTGTGCTTATGATACCGCAAATACGAGGTGGTTTTAAGAAAAAAGTGCGGTCAATATTTTCAATATTTTAGACATAAAAAAACGGTGGAAAAATCCACCGCTCTTTTTTATTCAGGAATGTTGATTATTCAACAGTTAAAGTACGACAAACGTTAGTTGTACCTTCTGACTCATCACCTTGTGTTAATAAAACAACATCACCTGAAACTAAATAACCTTTTTCTTTTAATAGGTTAATCGCGGCTTTTGCACCTGCAGAGCTACGAGATTCACCATCAAAAATGAACTGGTGTACACCGCGGTATAATGCGCAACGGTTTAATGTTTCTTGAACACGAGAAAGTGCAAAGATTGGTAAACCAGAGCTGATACGTGACATTAATAGTGGTGTACGACCAGAGTGGCTTAATGTAATGATTGCTGCAATACCGCTTAAGTGGTTTGCGGCGTACATTGCGAGACATTGCTGACAGATTCTTCAATATCTCTGAACTCACGATCTAAACGGTGTTTAGAAACATTGATGCTGGCATTTTTCTGCACCCTAAACATACACGCGCCATCGTTGCAACTGTTTCAGCTGGATATTGACCAGCTGCAGTTTCTGCTGAAAGCATTACCGCATCAGTACCATCTATCACCGCATTTTGCCACGTCCATTACTTCTGCACGAGTTGGCATTGGGTTGCTGATCATTGACTCCATCATTTGAGTTGCAGTGATTACCGCACGGTTTAATTGACGTGAACGACGAATTAATTTTTTTCTGTACGCCAACCAATTCTGGGTCACCGATTTCCACACCTAAGTCACCACGCGCAACCATGATGACATCTGAAGCTGAGATGATATCATCCATTGCTGCTTCATCAACTACGGTTTCAGCACGTTCAACTTTAGCAACGATTTTCGCTTCTAAACCAGCTTGTTTTGCTAACTCACGTGCATAGTTTAAATCTGCACTTGAACGAGGGAAAGATACAGCTAGTAATCTACACCGATACGTGCAGCTGTGATGATATCTGCTTTATCTTTTTCGGTTAATGCATCTGCAGATAAAGCCACCGCCTAATTTGTTGATCCCTTTATTGTTTGATAATGGACCACCAACAGTCACTTCAGTAAATACTTTTGCACCATCAGTAGAAAAGCACTTTTAATTGAACACGGCCGTCATCTAATAAAAGAATATCGCCAGGAACAACATCTTGTGGAAGAGTTTTATAGTCTAAAACCAACAGCTTCTTGATTACCTTCACCTTTTTGGTAATTCCGCATCAAGAATAAATTTATCACCAACATTTAAGAAAAATTTTTGCCGTCTTTAAAAAGTAGAAACACGAATTTTAGGGACCTTGTAAGTCACCTAAAATTGCCACGGTTTTACCTAATCGCGATTGAACGAACACGCTTCAGCACGGCTCGATATGATCATCTGGTGTACCGTGAGAAAAGTTCATACGTACAACATTAGCGCCTGCTGCGATAATTTTTTTCAAGATTGTTATCGCGGTCTGTAGCTGGACCCCATTGTACATACAATCTTCGTTCTTCTTAATTTTCTAGACATTATCTAAAACTCCACAAATAGTTACAATTTAAAAAGCTTTTTAAATTTTCGGCTCATCCGAGATAAAAAACGTTGCGCATTATACGCTTAAACCTGCACAAAATCAAAACAAGCACTGAGAGTTTTTGCAACAAATTTTTGGTTATTTTTAGCAGCTAAATTTAACTTAAAAACAAATCTCTTGTTTTCATCCTTAAAACTGTTTTATCATCGCCACATCTTTTACGCGACTATAGCCTCAGTTGGTTAGAGCACCACCTTGACATGGTGGGGGTCACTGGTTCGAGTCCAGCTAGTCGCACTATCTATTAAAGCCAGTGAGTTTCCACTGGCTTTTCCTAAAATTCATTTTTAAATCAATAAGTTAAAAACTTAACTCATACCAATTAATCAATTCTTTAAAAACTGAAATATTGCCAACTTTAGTTATTTTTGTATATTTCTCGCAGTTAATTACGCCAAAATTACGCCTTGTTTGGTGTAATTACACCAAAATTAGAAGATACAAACTAATACTATTTAAGGAACTATAAAATGAGCGTTTTAATTAAAGAAACTGAAAGATATATCGCCAATTGCGAGTTTAGTTTACGTTCCAATTTAGGCACTTTCTTTTCATTTTGATATAAAAGAATTTTGCTCAAATTTATATTAAATAACTACTGGAAAGAAACCTATTTCAGAAATCATAGAAAATCCTCTTATAGAATATTAAGAGCAAAATTAGTTGAAGAACGCTACGTAGTGATTTGCATGCAGCATTCTAATGAGAGGCTGCCAATCCGGCATTGCTAACCCAAATAATGGTAAAATCTAGAATAATTAAGAAAAATGATGATGAAGGCGTTGCTTGCTCCGCCTCATCTCGTTATTGATATAACACCAACAGATATGCCAAATAAATTTAATGCCGTACTAGAGGATATGCGGGATTAACGCGCACAATGGTTTGTAATTTAATCAATTACATCTCCAGACATTATAAAGTTCAAGATCCAAATGAAAAGCAACAAGTCACATAAGCCACTGCTAACTTAGAGTTTTTACAAAATAATTTTTGAAAACACAAACTCAGGGACGGGAAAATAGAATCATCGTTGCTACCAAAGAAAGTTTTTAAGCAGTCATCTGAAATGGATCTCGATGATTTATGATACAATACAAAGAAGTACATCGCCTTGAATTTGCTAAGCCATCAATTTTAACCAACCTCAATCAAATATCTTGTGCAACAGCAAGAATTGCTAAAAATGAAGGATTTTACGGTTTGAAGGTAACTCACAAAAGATAATAATAAAGAACAAAGTGGAAAGTATAACCACCTACAGACGAAATGGATCCTGAACAATTATAATGAAGATATTCGTCTCAGCCCCATTTATTAATAAACAATGTATTATTCTTGATAAACCTCGTGGTATATGTAATCATACATGGAGCAGTCATCTCATTAGAGCAATGATAGACGCTTTTCTAAATTGGTAATTTCCAGAATGTTCGTATGTAGCAGTTATTCTCGCCTCTAATTATTGGCGCATTTATCCACAAAGAAAAGAGTGATCTTTGACATAGTATTACTCCTGTTGTTTGTGCGGCTTCCTTCTTAATATTAAACTACACATATTTCCTCACAAAATATCTATTCTTGGAAGCAAAGGAATAGTAGATCTTATTAATGGCATACTTCAAATATTATCAGGTTTTTATATTGCCTCATTAGCGCTAATTGCCACAGCATCACTTCGTTTAGACGAGCCAATGAAAAGGCTACCTATTATATATAGTCAAAAACAAAAACAGTAACTCGTCGGGTGTTCTTAACCCATCTGTTTGGTTACTTATCTTTCATGAGCTTGCTTTTGTCTATTTCACTGGAGGAACTATGAGTAGCCGCACCAAATTTACAACCAATATTTAATTGCTTTTATTTTAAAAAGTGGCACTAAGCTCAATTTACTTATTTTTATCTTTAATTTGGCATTCGTAACAATTCTAGGCTTATTCTTCATGATTGAAGATAATATAAATAAAAAATAAGCTTATCCATACCAAAAACCGCCTTCTGGCAGTTTATTTATTAGGTTTTCATCCACTAATTTTCAAGAAATCATTTTCTGATGGTCTTCTATGCTATGACCTTTGAGAAATTAACTCTGCACCTTTATCTCCTTATTACTTAATTCTTTTCTATCTAATCGACTCTTATCTTAAATATCTTGATGAGCAATATCTCTTTGTAGAAACACCATCAGCTACATCATAAAAAACAGAAGCAACTTTTATTGCTTCCTATTTACAATGACTACGCCCAAATAACCTTATCTAACTGATTTATAAAAATACGACTGAGATCCTAGTACACTATATTTCAATCCCAAGCTTTTTAGCTTGGGATTTTTCTTTATCTCCTGCTTAATTTGAAATGAAATCTTTTTCTGAATAAATCACACATACAAATGAAAAATAATTTGCATTGATCGACGAAAACGTTTTTCGCTATACTTGCAACTCTTTTATTATCTATTAGGGAAAAGCGATTATGAATTTTAAATTAAGCCTTATTTCAACCGCACTTTTAACCAGTTTTTTTCCATTTCTACGTTTGCAGAAACTGAGCAAACCGTAGATACAAACACCGAGACGCTTGAGCAAATTAACGTTCAAGATACGGGATTAAACAAAATGGTTATCAAACGACAGGGACATCAGTCGTATCAAAAGCTGAAGTGCCTGTATTTGACACGCCAAACACAGTAAATATTCTTTCGACCAAACTACTAGAAGATCGCAAACCTGAATCACTCATTGATGCGCTTTATAACGTCAGTGGTGTGAGTCAAGCGAATACGTTAGGTGGTATGTTTGACTCTATTCAAAAACGTGGTTTTGGTGGAAACCGTGACAACTCAATTATGCGTAACGGTTTACAAGCTGGCCCAGCTAAAAACTTTAGCGCGACAACTGAAACCGTTGAAGTTTTAAAAGGACCTGCATCTGTACTTTATGGTATTCAAGATCCAGGGTGGTGTGGTTAATATCATTACTAAAAAACCGCAACAAACGCCACGTTATGTCGTTGGTGGAACCTTTAGGTAATCATAGCCTGTGGGGAACGCAATTAGATTTTACTGGTGGCTTAGGAAATGGTTTTGCTTACCGCTTTATCTATGACAAACAAGAAAAAGACTACTGGCGTAATTTTGGCAAAGTGAAAAATACGACTTACGCACCATCACTTTCTTGGGAAAATGATAAAACTAAAGTGCTTCTTTCTTATGAGCACAAAGATATTCTTGAGCCATTTGATCGTGGTACAAATCTTTTAACGGCAACTAATGCATTACCGGATATTCCTGTATCTCGTCGTTTAGATGAACCAAATAATGAAACAACCGCAAAAACCGATAACATTGATTTTCAAAAATTGAACACAAATTAAGTGACGGTTGGAAATTAAATGCGGGTTATAGCTATGCTCGTTACAAAATATTTCACGATCAGCTCGTATTACAAATATTAACGTGTAAAACATCGTACAGACCATGCCGCTGCGATTGAACAGCAACAAGGCGATCAACGTGTTCATAGTGGTACATTAAATATCGTTGGTGAATTTGGTATTGGTGATATTGCTAACCGTTTTGTAGCCGGTGTAGATGTCATGCGTAATATCCGCGATATTGGACCTATTTATAACCAAGGTATCATGAAAGTTCGATATCAATATTGATAATCCAGTCTATACTAATCCCTGTTGCAGAACATAAAAACGGTAACGGCAACGCTTACCAATATAACCATCTCAAAACCGTTGGTGTTTATATTCAAGATACCGCTTACTTTTACAGATAACTTTATCATGACGGGTGGTTTACGTTATGAGTACTTTGATCAATTTGCAGGGACGTCATTGTTTAAATGCTGCAAACTGTAAAAAGGCCAAAAATCTAACAAGAACAGGAAATACTGATCAGCACGATGGTAAATTATTGTATCAATTAGGTGCTGTATATAAATTTACGCCACATATTGCGACCTTTGCAAACTACTCTGAGTCTTTCCGTCCACAAATGAGTGTAGCAACACCTGTTAGCGGCGATTTAAAACCAGAACAAGGTAAATCTTTTTGAAATTGGTGCAAAAATACGAAAACTCAGGCTTCAATGCGACACTTGCATTATTCAATATCACCAAACGTAATGTGGCAGAAAGCCGTTGGTTCGGGTTCAAATGCACAATTAAATATCGTCGGCAAACAACGTTCTCGTGGTGTGGGAATTTCGATCTTAATGGTCAAATTACGGATAGTCTAAGCGTAGCGGCTAACTATACATACACTAAAGTAAAATCACTTGAAAATGAGCGTTATCCTGATGCGGTAAATCAGCAACTTTCTGGTGTACCAAAACATCAAGCGTCTCTATTCTTAGCTTATAACGTAGGTGAATTTGATTTTGGTAACATCCGTGTTGGTGGTGGTGCTCGTTATTTAGGTTCTTGGCATGCTTATAACAGTGATTACACAAAAAGCATACAAATTACCTCATGCTCGTGGTATATGATGCCTTTATTGCTTACGATACCAAAAATCTCTGGCAAGAAAGTCTCTTTCCAACTTAACGGTAAAAACTTAACAGATAAAAACTTACTATCCATCCACCTCTGGTAACGCAACAAACACATTAATCCCTGTTGCATTAGGGTTATGGACGTGAATTTATCTTCAACACTAAAGTTGAGTTTTAATTGAGCGCACAATACGAGGGCGAATCATTTCGCCCTTTTTTCGTTTTTTACTTTATGGATAATCAATGAATTGGCAAACTGAACTTAACTCAAGTTTAAGCTGGATTTTGACCGCACTTTTCTGGGTAGATTTTTATGCTTTTTAGCGTGGTGATGATAGCACTCAAACAAACTACATTCGGTCAGAAGTTTTGGCATATTGCATCCCCTTCGATTAATCGTCGTAACAGCATCAAAAATCATCGTTATGCTACTGGTGTTGTTTACGATGATTTTGTTAGAAGTGCGCTTTCAGCGTACTCAACTCTTTTTTTCTATAATGGGCTTTATAGCTCCATGCAGGAATTAGATGCGGATAAGTTTTGGTTCTTTGCAAAAACTAAATGCCCTCTTAGTATTAGTACAAGTTATCCACTCCATCGCCGATTATTTCTTACGACAAGTATTTGAAATCCGTTGGTTGGAAAGCTTGAATAAAAGTCCTGGTTAAACGATGGTTAGAAAATAAAAATACTATCGCCTCAAATACGAAAAAAAGATCTACCCGATAATATTGATCAACGTATTGAACAAGATGCGCGTGAATTCATCAGTAGCACTGTCACTATTGTACGTGGCATGATTAATTCTATTCTGACCACCATTGAATTTACCATCATCCTTTGGTCACTTTCTGGCGTGTTGAGTCTTTTTCGGATTGAATATCGAAAAAGGCGTTGTCTTTCTTTATTTATGCCTTTTATTATCCTCGCAACGTTAATGTCCGTTTGGATTGGTCATCCTTTGATCAAAGCTGAACTTTCAATAAAGAAAAAAACTCAATGGTGACTACCGTTATTCTTTTGATTCGAGTGCGAGATAATGCGGAAAGTATCGCTTTCTATCAAGGTGAACTGCAAGAACAACATTTATTGAAAAACAAATTTGCTCAAATCATTCATAACCGTTGGGCAATTGTATTGAGAATGTTGGGATTAGACGGCTTTAATGGAAGTGTCACGCGCGTTGCAAAACTCTTACCGTTAATGCTGCAAGCACCTCGTTTTTTCACTGGACAAATCAAACTGGGCGATATGCACCAAACTGTGCAAGCATTTAACCGATTAATGACCGCACTTTCCTTCTTCCGTTTGTTCTATGAAGAATTTACGCTCTACCAAGCGCGTTTAAATCGTCTTTATGGTTTTATGACGAAGTTGGATGAATTAGATCATTTAGAGGTTCATCACCCCATGAAATGCTCAAACCGTGTTGCGTTATCAAATTTTGGTATTAAAGATGACCAAGGCAGATTGTTGCTTAATAACTTGAAATATTGAATTAAAAAAATGGTGATGCTTTATTAATTCAAGGGGCCTTCTGGTACAGGAAAAACATCGCTATTAAAAAGCGATGGCAGGAATTTATCCTTTTGAAACAGTTGGTCTGGTGGAACATCCTTGTGTGACCAGTTTGTTCCTACCGCAACGCCCTTATATGCCACAAGGTACGTTACGTGAAGCGATTTGCTATCCAGATATTGATCCTTATCATCCTGAATTGGAAAAAACACTGGCTGACTGTTGTTTGGATAAATATCTTCATAGCTTAGATGTAGATAACGATTGGCAGGCAATTTTGTCGCCAGGTGAATTACAGCGCGTGGCATTTATTCGGATTTTACTGACGAAACCTGAAGTGGTCTTTTTAGATGAAACCACATCAGCACTTGATGAGCCAACCGAGTACCTCCTTTATAAAACAATTAAAGAGCGGTTACCCAATATGATCATTCTGAGCGTGGGTCATCGTGGCACATTGCATCAGTTCCATAATAAGCAATTAGATTTGGCAGTCTGCATCGTCTAAATAACAAAAAGGCTAAATTTATATTTAGCCTTTTCTTTTTGATAAGTCCTAACTGACCTAAGAACTCTGCACAATGCTTGCTACACCCCAATCCCCTATAATTCCCTCAATTTTTCTAATTTCATTCTCACAATGTCAAATAAAACCATTGCTAAAAAAATACGCTATTTCTTTACATCCGAATGCTTTTTCAACATGGGGGCCATGCTGTATATCTCTCGTGTGGTATTACAGGTTTTGGGTGTAGAAGATTTTTGGTATCTACAACATTGTGATGGGTGTGGTGGTCTTATTTTTCCTTTTTTTAATGGCACAATGACCGCCACCACTCAGCGTTTTTATTAACGTAGAAAAAAAGCCTCGAATGACATTCAACGTGTCAATAAAGTCTTTAATATTAGTATCTTAAATCACCTACTCATTATTTTTTTATCGTATTTCGTGTTAGCCGAAACCGTCGGTTTATGGTTTTTAAATCACAAATTGGTGATTCCAGCTGAACGCTTGCAAGCTGCGAATATCGTTTACCAATTAGCGTTAATTATTGCCCTCGTTGAAATCATCAAGGTGCCATTCAATGCCATGATTGTTGCACACGAGAAAAATGGGATTCTATGCGTGGTTGGGATTAGGTGAAACCATCTTAAAACTGACTTCTGTCTTTATCTTAAGTCATATCACGCATTACGATAAGCTGATTACTTATGGCTGCTTATTGCTTTCAGTCAGCTTAATCGTGCTCTCTCTTTATGTGTTATTCACTAAATATTATTTCAAAGAGCCGCACGTTTCCGTTTATATAAAGATTTAAGCAAAAACCAAAGAAATGGTGAGTTTTTCCGGTTGGATGCTTATGGGACAGAGTTGCCTATGTGGGTTCAACACAAGGCTTGAATATGGTATCTAAACTTATTCTTTGGTGTGGCAGTCAACGCCGCTGTTGCCATTGCGACCCAAGTAGAAGGTGCTGTTTATAGCTTTGTGAATAATTTCCAAATGGCGGCTAATCCGCAGTTAGTGCAGTCTTATGCGGCAAAAGATTACGATCGCAATCGCCAATTAATTCTTGGTATTTCAAAATATTCACTTTATTTAATGGCGATTCTCTCTGCGCCTGTATTGTATTTCACCCATACCTTACTGACATTTTTGGTTAGGCGATCATCTTCCACAATATACTGAACAACTTGTACAAGCTATTGCTTGCTTTATTAATCAGTGCGATGGCTGGCGCATTTTGGATGAGTGCATTAGCCATTGGCACATCCACCGTAAAACAATACAATATCATCGTGGCGTTAATCGATCTTTGCACGGTGCCATTGGCTTATTATTTGTTCACACTAGGGTTATAATCCAGTATTTGCCTTTTGTGGGTAAATTTAGTACGATGGTCATCTCACAAACTCTATCGATTATATTTTATTAATAAAAAAATTAAATTTAACCATAAAGAATTTGTCTCATATTTAGTGAATGTCGGCGTGGTGTTTGGCCTACTATTAGGTATCATCTATATATCAGATACCACCCGCAGCTATTCTTTATTGGAATTTATTGGACAATCCATCATTTTAGAAATGGTATTAATCTGTGTCATTTTAATCTTTCGGATTAAACACAGCAGAAAAAAATTTCTTGTTTAGCTATTTAAAGAAAAGAGTAAAAAAATGAATCAACTCCTTATTGATTTAAAAAACAAACTGAATCCTATTGTCGAACTGATCAAAGATAAAAACGACGTATTTTATTTCGACTACCCACTTCATTTGAACGTGGGCGATTTGCTGATTTATCACGGAACCGAGCAATTTTTAAAGATCACCATATTAATGTGACCTTAAAAACGTTGCGAATATGATTTAGATCTTGAAGAAGTCAAAGCGAAAATCACACCAAACACCACCATCCTTTTACATGGTGGCGGTAATTTTGGCGATCTTTATCCGCAGCATCAAAAAGATCCGTGAAGAAATGGTGACGCATTTCCCGAATAATCGCATTATTGTGTTGCCACAAACTGCTTATTTTAAACACGAAGAAAAATCTGCAAAAATCAGCCGCACTTTTCCGTAGCCACAGTGATTGTCATCTACTGGCTCGTGACGAAAGAACAGCGAATCTATTTGCTCAATTTTTCAGATCATGTTTATTTGTCACCGGACATGGCTCATCAGCTTTATGGCACCATGGAAACGAAACAAGGCAAAACGGGTGAGCAACTTTTACTTCCTACGTAAAGATATTGAAAGCGAGTGATATCGAGAAAAATATCCTTGCTCAACTGCCTGCTAACAGCAATGTAAAAGACTGGGAAGATATTCTTTCAACAGAAGACGATGTTGTTTTTAGCAGTAAGCTGGCGAATGAGTAAAAATAGCCAATAAATTTGGTCTGGGTTGGCTGAAAGATCTTTGCCATCAATTTTGGTATGCCTATACTCAACGCATTGTAAAACGCGTTGCTCAAGTATTCTTAGCGAATGACAAAGTGACCACAACTCGCTTACATGGTCATATTTTCTCTTGCTTGTTAGAAATTCCAAATCGTGTTTTGCGATAACTCTTATGGTAAAAATAGTAGCTATGCCAAATTATGGACCAAAGAACTAGATTTTGTTGAATTGGATAAATAATGTTTGAATTGAAAAACTGATTACAGCCATGATTCTTCCCCATTTAATATTTTTAATTTTATGGGGACTTTCACTTATTCTAGCTAAATTCAATTTCAAAAAAATTAAGCCGAATTTCGACCGCACTTGGTTTCTCTCTACTCTATCTTTTAAGCATTCCTTACACGGCACAAGTACTTAAAGACAGTCTCATTACTGAAGATCATTTAACACTGCAAGATTATCAACAAGCTCAAGCGATCGTTTTACTTGGCGGTGGTTTACGTGATAGCAAAGAGCTTTATGCACCATTAGCTTCAACAGGTATTCAACTGAACGCTTACGCTATGCCGCATTCTTGCAAAAAGAAACGCACTTGCCATTATTAATTACAGGGGCGAGTCCAACTGGCGCCATTGAAGCAAAAATCGCTGCGGAAGAACTCCAAAACTTCTTTAATGTGCCAACTAAATGGATTGAACCTAAAGCCCTTACTACCAAAGAAAATGCCCTTTTTCACCAAACAAATGTTGGAAAAAAAGAAGGTATTCACAAAATTATTTTTAGTCACTAATGAATGGCATATGCAACGTGCAAAATTATTGTTCCAACAACAAGGTTTTGATGTGTTACCTGCGAAGTGTAGGGTGAAGGCATTACGCCTGACAGTTATGGACTCAATATGATGCATTTTATTCCACAAGGTGGCGCAATTACTGAAAAATATGCAATTACTCAAAGAGTGGATTGGATATTGGAAAAGAGCGCTAAAGTGCGGTCAAAAGATCACAAATTAGATAATGTTAAGAGAAAAACATGAGTCAAATTACACTCGAACAAATGCTTCAGGTATTCGAAAAATCGCTGTTCCACACGTTATTACGATCCGAATAAAAATTAGCCAAGAAGATTTTTGCGGCAATTTTTAGAATTTGCTCGTTTATCACCAAGCTCTGTCGGTTCTGAGCCATGGAAGTTCTTAGTGATTCAAAAATAAAGCATTACGCGATAAAGCTCAAACCTTTTTTAGCTGGGGCATGCAATATCAATTAGATGATTGTAGTCATTTAGTGATCATTCTTGCGAAGAAAAAAATGCGCGATATGACACGCCTTTCTTCCGTGATGTGGCGGTGCGTAGAGGGTTTTACAGGCGAGCAGTTAGAAAAAGCCTTGGCAAAAATATAAAGGCTTACAAGAAGTTGAAATGAAAACCGCAGAAAGCGAGCGTGCATTATTTGACTGGACAAGCAAACAAACCTACATTGCATTAGCCAATATGCTAACTGGTGCTGCCGCTATTGGTGTAGATTCTTGCCCGATTGAAGGCTTTAACTACGATAAAATGAATGAAGTTTTAGCCGCTGAAGGTCTCTTTGATCCAAATGAATGGGGCGTATCTGTGGCAGCAACATTTGGTTATCGTGCGAGAGACATTACCAAAAAATCTCGTAGACCAATTGAAGAAATCGTTACTTGGGTTGAATAATCTATTTTCAAATAAATGGGCAGCAAACGCTGCCCTTTTCTTTATCCACCAAACAAGGCTGCGCCACCTGTTACAGCCCCCATCGTGCCATATAACAAGCTTAGTGCAAAAAAGATCATAATTGCGCCCGCAATACATTTGATCATGGCTTCGCCTTTTTGATTAGAACCCGCTAAACCATACCAATGGCCTAATCGCGTTGCGACATTTCTCGCATAGCGTACTAACGCTGCAAAAAGTGAAAGCATTAATCCTGTGCCCAGAGACATGGCAAACGTAGCTACAATTCCCCACCAATAAAGATCCAGCATATAAGCGAGAAAAGAGCACAAAAATAGCGCCACTACACGGTCGCATACCAATAGTTAAAATCACTAAGAGCTGAGATTTTAAATCACCTGATTGCTTAAGCTGTTGATCATTCGGGTAGATGTTGATGCCCACAGCTACACTGTGTTTGGCTTACTTTTCCTTGCTCATATCGAAAAGGCGAAGCTGTTCCAATCTGTTTTGGTAATGATTGAATCGATGTAATACGAAAAGATTGTTTTTCTTTAAAGCCTTTCAGACCTTGAGCAATCCAATAAAGTCCTAATAACACTAATAAAATTAGAGCGCTACGCTCCAGCCATAACTGGCTAAGTTTAAAATATTTAGAGGAAAGATTAAGTATCACCACCACAATGGAGGTTGCAGCAACTGCGACAAAAACCTTGCATGAGAGAGAAAGCAAAGCTTAAGCGTACGCTGGTCTTTAAGTTGACTTTCGTGCGTAGAAAGATAACTAGCGATAATAAATTTGCCATGCCCAGGCCCTAATGCATGTAATACACCATAAGAAAAGGCGGCAAAAATCAACCACAATCCTGCCGTTGATGAATGTGCTTGAATCTGATGGAGATTTTCAGAAATCAGCTGATTAAAGGCTTTTTGCCAATCGGCAACTTGCACAAACAGCCAAGGTAATAATGCGAAAGATAATCGCTAATAAACCAATAAAAAGTGCGGTCAGTTTTAACTTCATTTTATTCACACTTAATTTTTACTTTCTGCGCAAACAATACACCAAGAGAATCATCTTCATTTTTTTGCGATTTATCCAATGATGATGCGTAAGATTGAATTTTTTCATCGACATTAGGTTCCAGCACCTCGCCTTTGCAGTTTGCAGGAAGTGATGAAAAATCAACCGCTCTTTTGCCTGGTTTCTGCATACCGCATAGCCACATAATAAGTGCGGTCATAAGTCATCAGCGTAAATTCATTATTTTGTAAGGCCTGTGGCTGTGCTAAAAGAAAAATCAAAATAATATTCCACCTCGTTTCCCTTTCACACGCATACCGTAATTTTTCAGGGTGTTTTGTGTATTTAATCTTTATGATTTTCTTTTGTCAAAGACATAACTAAAGTAATGTTCATTCACAACGTTCGCCATGACTTCATCAATTAATTTCTGTTGGGCGGCCTTATCCCTTTTCGCCTGTTTCACATCATACAGGACAGCTGAAGAACTGGCTTCATCTAGTAACCACTGCGTCGAGAAAACCAATTAATTGATTATCTTTCACTAAGGGTTTTCGTTTGCATATCGATGAATGCGTGAGGATGTGCTAGCGCTGAAAAAAAGGTGAAATCAGCAATAATCCAAGAAGTAATTTTTTTAAACATAAATAAGAAAAAAAGAGTGGCTAAATGATTGAATAGACAGATTTTTATCACAAGCAGTTCCCAATCAAAATCGAATAAAAATCAGTCTAAAAGTAAAAAAATCCTATGATTTTATTGATTTTTTTATCAAAAATGATTCATTCGCATTTCCCTTATAACTGAAATTTATGTACTATCTGTCTCGTCAAGTGATTGCTTGATATTCATAAAGTTCCTAAATAAAAATAATCATAAATATAGCTAAACTACTTTCCTACCACCCTGTATGGGTGGTTTTTACCTTTCAAATAGCTTATTCCTAAACATCAAAGTAAAATAACCGCACTTTTTATTCATAACATCGAGAAAATTATGTCAACGCAATTTGTATATACGATGCACCGTGTCGGCAAAGTGGTGCCACCGAAGCGTCATATTTTGAAAGATATTTCTTTAAGCTTCTTCCCTGGTGCAAAAATCGGGGTGCTCGGCTTAAATGGTGCGGGTAAATCAACCCTTTTACGCATTATGGCGGGCGTGGATAAAGAGTTCGAAGGTGAAGCGCGTCCACAACCGGGTATTAAGATCGGTTATCTTCCACAGGAACCAAAACTTGATCCGCAACAAACTGTGCGTGAAGCGGTCGAAGAAGCCGTTTCTGAAGTAAAAAATGCACTGACTCGTTTAGATGAAGTTTATGCACTTTATGCCGATCCTGATGCGGATTTCGATAAACTAGCCGCAGAACAAGCAAACCTTGAAGCGATTATTCAAGCACATGATGGACATAATTTAGATAACCAATTAGAACGTGCGGCTGATGCATTACGTTTACCAGATTGGGATGCCAAAATCGAACATTTATCTGGTGGTGAACGTCGTCGTGTGGCACTTTGTCGCTTTATTACTCGAAAAAAACCAGACATGCTCTTATTAGACGAGCCAACCAACCACTTAGATGCGGAATCTGTGGCATGGTTAGAACGCTTCTTACATGACTACGAAGGTACTGTTGTGGCGATTACCCACGACCGTTACTTCTAGATAACGTAGCAGGTTGGATCTTAGAGCTTGACCGTGGTGAGGGTATTCCTGGGAAGGTAACTACTCTTCTTGGTTAGAGCAAAAAGAAAACGCTTAGAGCAAGAACAAGCCGCTGAAAATGCGCGTCAAAAATCGATTGCGAAAGAGTTAGAATGGGTACGACAAAACCCTAAAGGTCGTCAAGCGAAAAAGCAAAAGCTCGTATGGCACGCTTCGATGAGTTGAACTCTGTGAATACCAAAAACGTAACGAGACCAATGAACTCTTTATTCCACCTGGTCCACGTTTAGGGTGATAAAGTGATTGAGGTAGAACATCTCACTAAATCTTACGGCGACCGTACTCTAATTGATGATTTATCATTTAGCATTCCTAAAAGGTGCTATCGTGGGTATTATCGGAGCGAAATGGTGCAGGGTAAATCTACCCTATTCCGTATGCTTTCAGGTCAAGAACAACCAGATAGCGGCTCAATTACGATGGGTGAAACCGTTGTGCTTGCCTCTGTGGATCAATTCCGTGATTCAATGGATGACAAGAAAACCGTTTGGGAAGAAGTGTCTAACGGACAAGATGTTCTCACTATTGGTAACTTTGAAATTCCAAGCCGTGCCTATGTTGGCACGCTTCAACTTCAAAGGCGTAGATCAACAAAAAAACGTGTGGGCGAATTATCGGGTGGTGAACGTGGTCGTTTACACTTAGCTAAACTTCTACAACGTGGTGGTAACGTACTGTTATTGGACGAACCGACCAATGACTTAGACGTTGAAACTTTACGTGCGTTAGAAAATGCGATCTTAGAATTCCCTGGTTGTGCAATGGTGATTTCCCATGACCGTTGGTTCTTAGACCGTATTGCAACTCATATTTTAGATTACGGTGATGAAGGTAAAGTGACGTTCTACGAAGGTAACTTCTCAGACTACGAAGAGTGGAAAAAGAAAACCTTAGGTGAAGCCGCAACACAACCACATCGTATTAAATATAAGCGTATTGCAAAATAAGAAATTAAAGTGCGGTCACTTTTGACCGCACTTTCCTTTTACATCTGGAGTGATTATGTTAGTTTATTTGCACATTGTTTGTGCATTTTTAAGTTTAGGATTATTAATTATCCGTGGGGGAATGCAATTAAGTGGGAAAGATTGGCGAGCGATTAAACTGCTAAAAATTTTACCGCACTTAGTTGACACACTTTTAATTGCGAGTGGTTTAACGATTTTCTTCTTGGTCGGTTATCAGTTACAAAGCTGGCTGGTCATGAAAAATCATCATGCTTGTGCTTTTATATCTTCTTCTCGGCTAAATATTTTTAGTCGTAAAGCGTCAATCCAAACAGTGCATTTCTGGCATTTGCCTGTGTTAAGTTTCTTGGGTGCAATGTTCTTTGCTTACCAACCAAACTTTATGGAAGCTAATGATGAAAAAATCCATCTTCAATTGAAGATGGATTTTTTGTTTTATCTTAGCCACCCGCTAATTTTACTTTAAACCCTTTTTGTTCTAAAAGTTGTTTTAAGTAAATCGCGTTTTCGCCTTGAATCTCAATATTGCCGTCTTTAACTGAACCACCACAACCACAACGTTTTTAAGTTCAGCGCTAACTTTTTCAATTCATCATCTGATAAATCTAGCCCAGTAATCACTGAAACACCTGCGCCTTTTCGACCACTGGTTTGTTTTTGGATGCGAACCACACCATCACCTTTAGGGCGTTGTACTGGCTGCTTTTGCTCTTTAATTCGACCAACTTCGGTAGAATAAACTAAAGTACTCTCTGTCATATTACTCAATTGATGCATTAATTGAACGAAGCACTTCTGCTGGATTTTCAGCTTGAGTGATTGGGCGACCAATCACTAAATAATCAGAACCAGATCGAATAGCTGCTGCTGGTGTCATAACGCGACGTTGATCGCCAAAATCACTTCCAATTGGGCGAATCCCCGGTGTGACTAATTTAAAATCAGGACCACAAGTATTACGTAAAATCTCCACTTCTTGTGGTGAACAAACAACTCCATCTAATCCCGCACGCTGTGTTAAATGCGCAAGACGTAAAACATGTTCAAGTGGTGAAGAGTTAATACCGATTTGTAATAAATCCAAATCTTCCATACTGGTCAATACGGTTACTGCAATTAATAAAGGCGCATCTTTTCCATAAGGTTCGAGAATTTTCTTTCGCCTCTTCCATCATTTTTCAACCACCGCTAGCATGGACATCAACCATCCATACGCCTAAATCAGCCGCAGAACGCACTGCTCTTGCCACAGTATTCGGAATATCATGAAATTTTAAGATCGAGGAAAACATCAAATTGACGCTCGTGTAATTGCTTAACGAAACTGGTTTCCCTAGTGTGGTAAACATTTCTTTACCCACTTTTTAAAGCGGCATAAGCTTGGGATCAATTTGATCCACGAGGATAGCGCTTGTGCTTCCGTTTCGTAATCCAATGCAACGATTACTTTGCTATTCATAATTTTTACCTCACTGTGTCAATTAATTATGTTCTGGTTTGATGGATTCCCACTGTTTGCAAGAAGGACAATTCCACATTAATTTATGGGTTTGATAACCGCAATTTGAGCAACGATAACCAAAGCCTTTGCTTAATTCTCTCACCGACCATTTTATGTAACAAAATTAAGCTTTCTTTACCTCGCCCTTCCTCTGCATCATCAATTTGGAAATTGAATAAAACGAGTGGAAAAATAGATGTACTTGGATGTTTTGTTAATGTTGATAAAGCTTTTGATTGTGCGGCACTCTTACCATCTTTCTCTTCAATCACGCTTGCTAACATTAAATCGACTTTAGTATTGTTAATCTGCTGGCTAGCTCGAATCAAGAATAACTCAAAGTTATCTCTCTCCCTAATTCATCATAACAATATTTGAGCGTTTTCAACACTTCACCAATGTAAATTGATTTTTGATTAAGAATATTCTCCAAAAATGAATAGCTTGACGGTAGTTTTTTTATCTAGCCATTTCTAAATCAGCAAGCAGCATTGATGCTCTCACACTGGTTGGAGATACATTCAGCGCTTTTTGTAAAAATACTGCGTTTTTCGACCGCACTTTCAAGTTCACCGCTTAAGGCATATTCACAATAACATTGTGCTAATTCCACATTATTTTCTTTAGGGTGAGATCTTGGCAAGCTTCTCTGCGATATTAACCGCTTTTTTCCATTCTTTTGTTTTTTGGTAAATCACTAAAAGCTGTTGCAGTGCATTTTCAGCAAACTCTGGCTCATCCACCATAATGATGTAAAGCGCTTCAGCGCGGTCATAAAAACCCACCGTCATGAAATCTTAGGCGAGTTGCTGTTTAGCTAATAATTTTTGTTCGAAAGAATAATTGGGACTACGATCGAGTGCTTGATGAATGCGTAAAGCACGATCCACCTCGCCTCGAGAACGGAAAAGATTACCGAGCGTTAGCTCAGCTTCAAATTGTGAGTTGCTTTCAATTTCATTTTCTGTTTCTTGTTTTTGCAACATATCAAGAAACAAATCAACAGCTTTATCCGTTTGATTAGAAAGCAAAAAATTGACCCCCGTGACATAATCACGGGAGAGTTTAATACTAATATCTTCCTGATCTTTCTTGGCACTCCGATGCCCCATATACCAACCATAAGCGGCGGCTATTGGCAGAAGCAGAAAGAGTAATTCAAGCATTATACTGCCTTATCGCGAGTAGTCGTTAATTCGTTAATTTGTAAGGTTTGACGTTTAACTTGACGCGCTAACGACATATTTTTGAATTTTTAATTTTAAGTAGAAGAATCCAGTAATTAACCAACCTAAAATTAATCCAAAAACCAAATAAAATCGCAACTAACGTTGAAAGTTGGAATTGGCTTTCAGCAACAATATAGTTAAAGGTGATTACTTGATCATTATTTGCCCCTATAGTTACCGCAACGAGTACGATAGCTAGCACAATAATGAGTCCGAGAATATATTTAATCATCACAATCTCCTTTGTTAAGAATAGGTTTCATTATGCCAAAATTTGTAATAAAAACGACACCTAAGTGTCGTTTTTATTGATATCGATTGAATGTTTAAGCAAAAAACATTTACGCGATCTTTTAATTCTTTACCCGCTTTAAAGTGCGGTACAGATTTAGCATCTAATTTTACAGAATCACCGGTTTTAGGATTACGGCCAACTCGCGGTTGACGATGGTGTAAAGAGAAGCTACCAAAACCACGAACTTCAATACGATTACCCTCTTCTAAAGATTGTGCAATGAGTTCAAGAATATCCTTTACAATACCTTCTACTTCTTTTGCGGATAAAGTTGGGTGCTTTGTTGATAGATTTTCAATTAGTTCAGATTTAGTCATCGTCAACTCTCCTTTAAATTTATACTTAAACTTGTTATTAAGACTTACAGGTAATGTATTAGTTCATAATAAATTACCGCTAAATCCTTATTAATTATAGGCTGATAGTAATAAGGCTGAGTCCATGACCCAGCCTTATTTATGTGATTAATTATTCACCTTTAGCTGCTTTGAAAGCTTCAGCCATTGCGTTTGGAATAGCAACATCTTCTTGTTTGTTATTCACGTTTGCAACTACGGCAGCTATCTTCAGCGATCTTTCGCTTTTACAGATAAGTGAACGATACGTGCTTTACGATCAACACCGGTGTATTTCGCTTCAACTACATCACCTGCTGCAACTTCGTTTGTTAAGTCTGCTGCACGGATATAACCTTCAACGCCACCTGCTAATTCAACTTTAGCACCTTTAGCGTCAGCTTCAACAACAGTTGCAGAAACTTCTGCACCTTTTTGTTGACTGCTACGAAGTTGTTGAATGGATCATCTTCAAAGTTGTTTGATACCTAAAGAAATACGTTCTTTCACCGCATCTACTGCTAATACTACTGCAGAAACTTCGTCACCTTTTTGTAGTTACGAACTGCTTCTTCACCTGCAACATTCCAAGAAATGTCAGATAAGTGAACTAAACCGTCGATACCACCTTCAAGACCGATGAAGATACCGAAATCAGTGATTGATTTGATTTTACCAGTAACTTTGTCGCCTTTGTTGTGAGTTTCAGCGAATTGAGTCCATGGGTTAGGTTTGCATTGTTTTAAACCTAAAGAAATACGACGACGTTCTTCGTCAACTTCTAACACCATTACTTCAACTGTATCGCCAAGGCTTACAACTTTAGATGGGTGGATGTTTTTGTTAGTCCAATCCATTTCAGAAACGTGAACTAAACCTTCAACACCATCTAAGATTTCAACAGAAACAGCCGTAGTCAGTTAAGTTAGTTACTTTACCAGTTAATTTGCTGTTTACTGGGTGGTTTTCAGCGATAGCAACCCAAGGATCTTGACCTAATTGTTTTAAGCCTAAAGATACGCGAGTACGATCTTTGTCAAATTTTAATACTTTAACAGTTACTTCGTCGCCTACATTCACGATTTCGCTTGGGTGTTTAACACGTTTCCAAGCCATATCAGTGATGTGTAATAAACCGTCAACGCCACCTAAATCTACGAATGCACCGTAGTCAGTTGATTTTTTAACGATACCTTTAACTTCTGAACCTTCAGCTAGGGTTCTCAAGGATTTGTTCACGTTCTTGGCTGTTTTCAGATTCGATCACTGACGACGAGAAACAACAACGTTGTTACGTTTTTGATCTAATTTGATTACTTTGAATTCTAATTCTTTACCAAGTGGTGATCAGCTTCACGTGCTAGGACGAGTATCAACTAATGAACCTGGTAAGAATGCACGAACACCGTTTAACTCAACTGTGAAACCGCCTTTCACTACCGTTGATTAAACCGATAACGGTCGCTTTTATCTTCGTAAGCTTTTTCTAATTCAATCCAAGATTCGTGACGAACAGCTTTCTCACGAGAAAGTTTAGTTTCGCTGTAAATCCATCTTCAACTGCATCTAAAGCTACGCTTTACTGTGTCGCCAACTTTAACTTCAAGTTCACCTTGAGCGTTTTGGAATTCAGCAACAGGAATTGCAGATTCAGATTTTAAGCCTGCATCAACAAGTACAAAGCCTTTTTGAATAGCAACAACAGTACCGCTAACGATTGAACCTTGACGGGTTTCAAGGCCTTTTTAATGATTCTTCAAAGAGTTGAGCAAAGATTCTGCATATAAATAATCTTCTTAATTTAAGTTAATAACATCCACATTGAGATCCATAAAATGCGGGGTTGAGGATAAATGTCTATTCTTCCTTGAATAAACAGTTAAATCGAAATTGACGCTGTTGAATATAAGCTAACGCTTGAGCAATCACTTCATCAATACTCAATGTTGTACTATCTAACAATAAAAGCATCATCAGCCGAGTTTCAATGGCGCAACCTCACGATTTCTATCACGAAAATCACGTTCTTGTATCTCAGCTAAAATCTGCAAAGTTACCATTAATTCCCTTTATTTTGCAACTGTTTATAGCGTCTTTTTGCCGTTCTTCCGCACTTGCATCTAAAAACAGTTTAACTTGTGCATTTGGGAAAACCACAGTTCCCATATCTCGCCCATCCGCAATCAGGCCATCATTTTTGCCCAAAATCCTGCTGAAGTTGCAGTAAAGCTGACCGCACTTTTGGAAAACAGCCACTTTTGATGCAGCTTCCGCCACTTCTTGCGTACGGATTAAATGGCTCACATCCATCCCATCCAAAGTACATTGAGCTCACCATTTTTCGGGATGAACTGGATATCTAAATGACGAGCTAACTCACTAATCCTTCTTCATCGGTTAAATCTGCGTGACGTTTCAGCGCAGCCAATGCCGTCACGCGATAAATCGCACCACTATCCAATAAGGTAAACCCAACTTTTTCAGCCAAAGGCGTAACAAAGTGTTCCTTTCCTGCTCCCACTTGGACCATCACACGGTGATAATTATCCCCATCATCTCTATCCTTTTACTTTTCAAAAACCGATATATTATGAACACAAATAATTGTATTTCACTAAAGATTCTTTTTGCCATGCTTAAAAATAATCACCTATCACAATTCTAAATAAACATTGATAATTCATACAAATTTAAAGAAAAATATCAGCTCTTAATCCTCCTATAATGTCAAAAGGCAAACGCCACCGATAAAAGAAAACCTCAATAATCGTTATCATGTTTTCAACCCAAAAAGAAGAATTAAGAATTTCATCATATATATACATGAAAATTATTCTTTAATTCTTATATAAATTTCATGAATCTCATCCTTGAATTCTCACATCAGAAGAAGATAATGAGAATCTTTCTCATAAGAGATAACAAATGAAAAAGAAATAAAATTAAACTTAGTTACATTTGCCTAATAAATGCAATGAATATTAATATTGCTGAAGCTCAAACAGAAGAAATACTCGATCAAATAAATGTGGTCGATGTGGCTAATGATAAAAAACCTTTACGGAAGCGAAAAGCTAAAAAGCACAGAGCATATTTTAAAGAGACCCAAACTATCGATCAAGTTATTCGAAGTATCCCGGGTGCTTTTTACTCAACAAGATAAAGGCTCTGGCGTAGTTTCTGTGAATATTCGTGGCGAAAATGGGTTAGATCGAGTCAATACTATGGTTGATGGCGTACATCAAACCTTTTTATTCACCTCAATGGATTCAGGACAATCTGCGGTAACTCTCAATTTGGTGCGCGATAGAATCCAATTTTATTGCATGTGTAGATAGTCAATAAAGTAATTTTCTCAGGTTCCATGGTATAAATACCTTGTCTGGTAGTGCTAATTTTAGAACACTAGGGGTTAATGATGTTATTACTGATGACAAACCTTTTGGCTCATCGTAAAAGGAATGACGGGAGCAGTGCAACTAAATCCAATTTTTATGACAATGGCTGCAGAGCAGAAAATGAAGCGATAATGGTGGTTATGTGGTGTGGTATATGGTTATAGTCAACGTGAAGTTCTCACAAGATTATCGTATCGGTGGAGGAGAACGATTAGTCTACACTAGGGCAAGATATTCTTGCTAAAGAAAAAGAAGCTTATTTCACAATGCAGGTTATGCTTTAAATTCTAGCTGGACAATGGACATCTGATTTAAACAAAACCATTGGTCTGTAATGCCCCAACTCAACATTTAGTCGGAAAGTACAGATCAAAACGACAAGCTACTAGATGAGTTTAACTGGAGTAAACAGAAACAAAGAACACCAGATGTGTATTACTCAGTAGAAAGAAAGCACAAATTACGATTATGATGAAGAAGATACAGCCTAAAGAACATCGTTACAAAGCATCTAGCTATCAACTTAATACTCTAAAAATAGAGCTAGAAGAAAAAATTCGAGAGAATTAGAAAATGTAGCCTCCCAAAAATGCTGAATTACAGAATGATGATTCAAACTGAAATAACTCATTTGAACGTAATAAAGATCAATATAGTGTAGTTCTATTGAGCCTGGTAGTTTGCAATCTCGTTCTCGCATGTCATTTATTAAAAATTTGAATATGTGATGATCACCATACTCTAGGTGCACAAATACGTACCCTTGATAATAAAATTGGTTCTCGAAAAATTGAAAACTCAGTATCAATTCAAATTATAATTTTAATAATAACAGCTATCTTGATCTCAAATCTGATGGTAGCACTATAACATTGGGTAAAACCATTTATCCTAAAGGGTGCATTCTTTTCTGGTTGGCAAGTAGCAGATAAACTTATTACCAAGAATGTGGCAAATATTGTTGATATTAAATAACAGCTTATACCTTCTTATTGCCAAAAGAAATCGATTTAAAAACTACATTAGGGCTTAACTATCTTTATTAATGAATATAGTAAAAACCGTTTTCCAGAAGAATTAAGTTTGTTTATAACAATGATTCACATCTCAAGGAAACTATAGTTATTTAGGTCGACTTCCAAAGGAAGCAAAGCGGATTTACTGCACAACGTTCAGTGATCTTACAACCTTCAGGTAAGCAACAATTTAAAACTGTTTATTTTGATGCCGCCTATCTAAAGGCATTTACATTTAGACTACAGTGTCAATTTTGCGCAGTATGCATTTAACGGTGAGTATGTAGGTTACGAAAATACACCGACATCAAATTAATGAACCGATTTTGCATAAATCAGGACATAAAAGGCGATAAATCACTCAGCAACATAGTGCGGATATCAATGATTATTTTATGCCGTTTTTACCTATTCACGCACACACAGAATGCCAAATATTCAAGAAATGTTCTTCTCTCAAGTGTCTGATGTTGTGTAAATACTAGCATTAAAACCTGAGCGAGCTGAAACTTATCAACTAGGGTTTTAATACCTATAAAAAGCTGTTTTCTACAGAAGAAGATGTTCTAGGTTTAAAACTAGTGGGATATCGTAGTTTCATCAAAAATTATATTCATAATGTATATGGTGTATGGTGGAGATGGCGTTGTTCCTGACTGGGCAGCTAATAATGGATTTAGATTTACCATTGCTCATCAAAATTATAAGCCTATTGTGAAAAAGAGCGGCGTCGAGTTAGAAATTAACTGACTATGGGACGTTTCTTTTGCAAATCTGTCTTATGCATATCAGCGAACAAATCAACCAACCAATTATGCAGATGCAAGTCCACGTCCTAACAACGCATCAAAAGATGACATTTCTAAAAACAAGGTTATGGTCTATCTCGTATCTCAATGTTACCTAAAAGATTATGGAAGATTAGAACTTGGCTCTCGCTGGTTTGATCAAAATTAACTGTTGGTATCGCGGCTCGTTACTATGGGAAAAAGCAAACGAGCAACCATTCAAGAAGAATTATATTAACGGTTCTGAATTTTGAATTAAATACTAGTCGTGAAAGAACTTATTATGCAATTAAGAAAACAGAGAAAATTAATAAACAACCGATTATTTTTAGATTTGCATATAAGTTACGAACCTATCAAGATTTGATTATCAAAGCTGAAGTACAAAACCTACTAGATAAACGTTATGTTGATCCTTTAGATTCTGGCAACGATGCGGCATCTCAACGCTATTATTCAAGCTTAAATGATTCCATTTGCTAGCAAAAAATGATACTGCGATAACGGAGATAAAAGATAAATCTGTACTTTACAATTTTGCACGAGGAAGAACTTATATTTCTCAGTTTAAACTATAAATTCTAATGGGTTTATATAAAAGGCATAGTCAATTAACTATGCCTTTTTTAAATAATGTTTATGATTCAATTTTAGAATTTATTATCTTATTAAAAGATTACGTACTACAGTCTGTCTATCATCCCTAATACTAATGCCGAAGACTGTTTTGCAGCTAACGGTAAGAACTCTTCAAAAGACATACTCGCTTCGCCATCGCCTGCATCCGAAATTGCTCGAACGACCACAAAGGTACGTTAAAAGGCATGACAAACTTGCAGCAATCGCTGTTGCTTCCATTTCTGCACGTTACATTTGGGAAATCAACTTTAATTTGAGCAATTTTTCTTCGCTATTAATAAAACTATCGCAGAGCAAATTAAACCGCGTTTTACATTTTGTCCTTGTGACTGAGCAATTTCATCAGCTAAATCTGCTAATTGTTTATCTGAAAAGAAAAGCAGCTGGATTTGCGGGTAATTGACCTTTTCATAGCCAAAATGCTGTCACATCAGCATCGTGATATCGGGTTTCATCCGAAATAACGATATCCCCACTTACTAAGCCTTTCTGCAACACCGCCTGCTGAGCCCGTATTTAAACCACATCCGGTTTAGCCAATTGTAATAAAGCTGTGGTGCCAATAGCTGCCGCGACTTTACCAATCCCAGATTTGCAATAACGCGATCTCTTTGCCATTAATTTTGCCTTCAAAAATGACCGCACTTGCAACTTTTGTCTCTTTTTTATCTGTCATTAGTGGGATAAAAATCTCCACTTCTTGTGCCATTGCACAACAATCCCGATTTTCATTAATTTTTCCTTTCTTGTTCGAGTTTATTCACTAAGAAATCTAATACCGCTACTCCATAATCATCGTTATACAGCGTACTCGCGGTGAGAACATATTTTCCCTCCACAACTACACTAAGGGAAGTAAAAACACCATATTCTTCCGTCAAATTAATAGCGTTACTCACATCTTTTTTCACTTCAGAAGAATGCACAACTTTATTAAATTCAACTACTAATTCCTTGCGAGATTATCCCATTCCGCATCTTATCTAATGATAGATAATTCGGTATAACGTGCCTTTTCAGAGGTTTCAAATAACAGCGTATCGATAACTCGCCCTACTTTTAAACGCTGTAATGTATAGAATATTGTCGCTGAAAAATCTAGCCTCATTCGTGGCTAACTGGGATATTCATCTAATTCCACCTTTATTAGGGCGAATTTGGCTATAAAGTTGCAAGATATCTTGAGCTGAAGAACAAACTCGACAGTCAGTAATCAAAGAAAAATTGGATAGAATTTACTATCGCTTCTAATCTGCTCAATAGGGTTCTTGATATGAAAAATAATCTCTACCGTCTTCAAACTGTGTCACATTTGCAGGTGGTAAGTGTCGGTGATTTTTGGCAGAAAAATCCTTTCGCATTGACTTCACCGATGCGACATTTGTCACGCTCAACAACATCATTGCAAATGATCCTTTAAAATGTATTCTGCCAAACTTTTTCATGAAATTAACCTTTGGCTCAATATAATCGACTAATAATTGGACGTTTCGATTTCCTCGAAACTCATTAATTTCTAATTTATAAGCAAACTTTTGCCTGTTTAATAGACAAATCAGGGATAATACCGAGTATCAATATTAAACGCAATGGCATCTAATAATGGACCGCCATTTCTAGGCTCAACAAAGCATTTTTAAATGATTTTTGATTTTTGCATAGTACGTTGCTCAAAAATTTTAAATTCACCATCAAAAACAGGCTCAGGAAAAGCTTGTCCCCAAGGTCCACCAGATTTTATCACTTCTGCCGTTTCAATACTAAATTCATTTGCTTGAAGTTCGCCATCCGTCCAAATCACTCCTTGTAGTGATCTTCATTTAACCAATCTTGCACCGTTTGATTAAAAATCTTTTGAAAATCAGAGAAAAAGCTTTCTTTAATGCTTAATCCTGCTGCCATAGCATGACCACCAAATTTTAAAATCATATCCGGATGTTGAGAATGGATGCGTTCTAATACATCGCGCATATGCAAGCCTTCAATTGAACGTGCAGAACCTTTTATAATACCTTCTTGATCTTGTGCAAAAGCAATGACTGGTCGATGGTATTGATCTTTGATATCGAGCTACTGATGCCTAATACACTTGATGCCAATCTTTCTGAAATAAGAGTTATTCCCATCGGTAATTCATCAGAAAGTGCGGTGAGATTTGCAGCAAATTTCTAAAAGCCTCCAAACTTCATGCCTTGTTCACTTTCTTTTCTAGCCTGATTTAAAGCTGTCAAATCCAAGGCTTGTGCTCTTGCCTCTTGCATGCTTTCTGCAAAGTATACTCCACACCGACAGACATATTATCTAATCGCCTGCAGCATTTTAAACGTGGGTGCAATCCGCAAAAGCCTAAATCAGCTGAGCAAAGTTTTTCAACTTCGATTAGCCACTTCCGCGAAGCAATAATTCCTGGTCGACAACGTTTCGCACGAATTCGCATCAACCCTTGATGAGCTAAAAATGCGGTTATTTTGATCAAGAGGAACAACATCTGCAATTGTGCGAGGCGCGACTAAATCAGTAGCTCAGTAAAATTAGGTTGTGTTTCTGCCGTAAAATACCCAACTCACGAAATTTAGCTCGTAAAGCGAGCATTAAATAGAAATGCCACACCCTACCAGCTAAACATTTTTGAAGGGAAAATCACATTGTTGCAAATTTGGATTAACAATAGCATCAGCATTCGGCAGTATTTCATGGTGCAAGTGGTGATCGGTAATCAACACCTTGACGCCCTGCTCTTTTAAATACACTACGCCCTCAAAAGGATGATACCCGTTATCTACTGTCATCAATAACTGCACGCCTTTTTCCATTGCCATTTCAGCAACAGGCACACTCAAACCATAGCCTGTCTCAAAACGATTCGGCACTAGATATTCCACATCAGTAAAAACCAAGCATACATAAAGCTAGACTGAAAGTGCCGTACTGGTTGCTCCATCGGCATCAAAATCGCCGACGATAACAATCTTTTGTTGCTGTTGATAAGCTTCAACCAATAAATCTACGGCTTGTTGAATACCGTGTAATTGATTGGGATTTGGCATTGATTGCAGAGTGGGTCTAATTCTTGCTCTTTTTATATGACGAGAACGATAGAGACGATCGGTAGTATTATCTGAAACAGGATTTCCGCCAGGAATTTCACGACGTTTGATGAGTTTTTCACGGTGTTTCGTTATTTAAAATTACATTAAAGGAACATTCGATATGTACTTTGATGACGCAGATATTTTAAGGGCGCATACAGTACGCCCTCACTACTAATAATTATTGTGCTGATTCTTGTAACGCAGCTAATAAATCTTGAGGTTTTAAATACCCGCCAAGCATTTCACCTGTTGAAGTCACAATGCTTGGCGTACCTTTCACCAAGTTGCATACCTAAATCATAGTGTTTTTACAATGTTAGGGGTTTTCAATTCTTTCGGTAAGTTACCTTTTTCTGCTTCGTTCAATGCAAATACAGGATCTTTTTGCCGTCCAAATTGCTTCCATTTGGCGACAGTTTCATTCATTCCTGCTCGAAATGCCAAATAACGAACAGTAATACCCTAAATCATTATACTCTTTTGTTGTTGATGGAGTAAATGACAATAATGCAAGTGATATCCATGAATACTGTCACAATATGTTTTCATTTTTGCCGGATAAACAATCATTTCATTTTTAATGCGTTCACTTTATCCGCCAGAAAGTTTACTCGCTACATCAACAGGACCTTTATTCGTTAATTCATACATTTTACCTTGCAAAACATATTGACCATTTTCACTCACATATAAAATACCTTGATCTGTCACAGCAGTTTTAAGGCCTTTTACAGGCGAATCTTTTACTTCTATATTTTTCGCACCTAATGCCTGCAATTTTTGATTTAATTGTAGCATCATCTGCCATTACGTTAACCGAAACCGTAACTAAAAGTGCGGTCAGTAATTTATTCATACTCGTTGTTCCTAATTTATTGTGAAAATGAGCCTGATTATAAAAGTAATTGATGATTTATGCAAAACTGTTATTTTTCCAAATAGCATGCTAAAAGATCAACTAAATACTGATCAAATAACTATGCTTTATTACAATGCCAATTGTACCCATTCTGGTGCAATTTTAATTCTACTCAAGAGGATATCTCAATGAAAAACTTGTTAAAAATCACAGCTATTGCAGCATTAACTTTCAGCTCTATTACTGCATTTGCTGCATCTCAACAAGCTGAGAAGTGAAAAATTTAAAAGCGTGGGAAGAAACAGCTGGCCAAAAACTTGAAGCAAGTTTTGATGCAATTGCTACTGCTCTTCAAGTAGCAATGTGATCCCATAACTGAACTGCTGTTGCAGAATTTGATAAAAACAGCTGAACATGTAGCCGAATTAAAGCATTAGGTATTAAAGTGAAGAAGTTTTCACCACTTGTTTCTAATATTATAAAGAACATGTAGATGCTGAAAAAGAAGTAGGCTCAACTAATTTTTATCTCAAGTCAAATCACCATCTGCTGACAATGCAGGTAAAGTTCCTGAAGCTGTCGCAAAGCAAACGCAAAGACGATGCTGTTGACAAATTGCGAATCAATTGAAGAAAAATTCCTGCGGAGATAACTTCATCCTTTTAATTATATTAGAACCTTGTTTATTCTAATAATAAATAAAGGTTTTTTATACTCAATAATCTACCCAATCCTCTGTGGTTCCTTTATAATTTTCAACCTTAATTTTGACTTGAAAAAGCTTATTTTAGTCATTATGTTTTGAAGTCAATCAATCAAACAAAATTGCTGACCTTTCGAGCGCACTTCTGTGCTTCAGGGGTATCTTGACTTCGATGCAAAAGTTGAGCGTTTAGAAGAAGTTAATGCCGAGTAGAACAACCCGATGTGTGGAACAATCCTGAAAAAAGCCCAGCTTGGGAAGAACGCGTTTCACTTGAACAAGTGGTTGATACCATCAAAAATTTAGAACAAGGTTTTAGAAGATGTTGAAGGGCTGCTTGATTAGCCGTTGAAGCGGAAGATGAAGAGACCTTCAATGAAGCCGTTGCTGAATTAGATGAGCTTGAACAACAACTCGCAAAATTAAATTCCGACGCATGTTGTTTGCGGTGAGACATGCAGCGCATGTAGTTATTATGTCGATTTACAAGCAGGTTCCAGTGGTACAGAGCACAAGACTGGACGAAATGTTTACTTGCCATGTACCTCCAGTTGGGCTGAAAGCAAAGGCTTTAAAACAGAGTGATCGGGAGAGTATCCATGGTGATGTGGCGGGTTTAAAATCAGCGACGATTCGTGTCAGTGGCGAATATGCTTTCAGTTGGTTACGCACAGAAACCGGTATTCATCGTTTGGTGCGTAAAAGCCCATTTGACTCAACAATCGCCGCCAGCCATCATACGGCGGCTTTTGTTTATCCTGAGTGATGACGATATCGATCAGAAATCAATCCAGCTGATTTACGTATTGACGTTTATCGTGCGCATCCGGTGCCGGGTGGTCAGCGCGTCAATAAAACTGAAAGTGCGGTGCGTATTACTCACATGCCAGAGTGGGATTGTCGTGCAGTGTCAAAACGATCGTTCTCAACACAAAAATAAGATCAAGCCATGAAAACAGTTAAAAAGCGAGTAGCGAGGCTTGAGTTACAGAAAAATGCAGATAAACAAGCGATGGAAGTAGTAAATCTGATATCAGTTTGGGGGCAACTAAATTCGTTCTTATGTGTTGAGATGATGCGCGTATTAAGGATCTCACGGGCGTTGAAAATCGTAATCGACAAGCCGTACTGAGATGGCGATCTCGACCGATTTGTTGAAACAGCTGAAAAGCGGGACTTTAATCATCTCTTATACAAAAAGTGCGGTCAATTTTAACCGCGCTTTTTATACTCTTCTTTTATTACACTTCTTCTTTCTCTTTCACTTTCGTCTTGCCAAGTACAGTATCTTTCATTACCGTCAGCAATTCTTTTTGAACATGAAAGCTTTGGCTTTTCTGCTTTATCAAATGCCACTGGACGACAAAAACTCCACAGCCTTAATGCCCAATCGAGGCCGTCAATAATCCACGCCAATCCCTGCTGCTCAGTGCAGAAAGTTTCGCGGTAATATCTTGCGAGCTAATCCATCCTAAATCTTGCACGTTTCAGTCGCACCGGCAAAAGCAAGATTTACTAACCTCATTCTGAGCAAACGAGACGGGTAAAATACCAGCTCAATCCCATAAATTGCTGCAATTTGATTGATTAAACGAGATATTGCGCGCGATAAAAACATATCAATCACAGCTAAGGACTAGTGCCACGATCACGGCGATTCTGCCGACATTTTTCGTAATCAGTTTTTCGCTTTGTTATCAAAGATTGTAATACCGTCTTTGACTGAATAAATGGGTACTTCGCGAGCAGAAATAACTTTCGATCAGCTGTTTTTCCCATTGGACAATTGAGGATGTTGCGAATCAATTTTTAAAATTATCGCAATCGATAAACACAAGAGCTTTTCCTTTCTCGCTATCCTGTTCGCAGAAAAACTTGATGATTTTTAACGCACTTTCACCTGTTAATCGCTGACTTTGTTCTTGTCAGTTCAAGCGTTTTTGAGTTTCACTAAACGTCGCCATTCTGCGATGATTTCAGATAAACCAAACATCACCACAGCAAAAACTCACTAACGCAAAAGCAAAGGTAAATCCATTGTTGATTTTGATAACTATCCCAAATCCACATTGAACAATTGCGCAACCGTCGCTAAAAATAAAAGTGCGGTCAATTTTCAAAGCCGTTTTCCAGCCACTCGATTTGAGGCTACAATTTGCTCAAATTGCTCGTCTAACAACTCCCCTTCTAAAGGTTCGTTATCGATAGTTGTTTCAACATTAAAATTCCTGCTTGAGGCAATTTCTTCCTCTTCTGGCTATTGAGATTGTGTAATTTGTTTTGTCTTATTCTTTCAATAAAAATGAAAACATGTATTTTACTTCAATTTCTTTAGCAAATCTTAAATGGCTGAAGTAAGCAATGTCACTAGAAAATAAAATGACTACTATAATCATTATCACAATTAGTTTTTATCTAATGTGTTAAGTTTTAACTGTTAACTAACTGAGGATCTTTTCATGAGAAACTTATCGCCCACTGCAATGCTCTCCGCATGTTCATAACATGCCAATACCGACATTCAGCTACAATACTGATTCTCATCTGTGCTGTTCACTCAAACTCTATGACTTGGTTGCCAAAGGTTCGCAGGACAAACGAATCTGTGGGTACCTTTACCGTTAATGGCGAGTATCAGCTGTGAGTAGAAAATCTGATCCATTTCGAGGTAACTATTTGGATGCTATCTGACGAAAACAACAAATATGGTGCGAAAACGCTCTTTTGCGACTTGGGATAAAAGATGCCACGCGATTTAAAAATCACTATGGTGATTGAGCCAAAGATCGTGAACCTATGGTTAAAGTACATTAGAAAGTACAAGCAACCAAAAGACATTCACTATTCTGTTGACGTGTACAAGAATATTTAAAACAAACTCAACATGTTAAAACAGATGGTATTGTGAAACAGTTCGCCGATAAAAATTGTAGGCACTAAACTAATCCATTGAAAAAGCAGAGTTGATTCACCAATGGATCATCAACAATATGGAACGTGACAATTCTGCTTCTAGAAGCTGCGATGGTGATATGATTCTGACCACCGGTGTGTTAAAGTAAATGTACCGATATGTAACTCTGTTTTCGTTGCACTTGCTCGCGCTATATTTCCGCTCGTGAAATTTTCGGTATTCGTTTGGGTGCAGCGGATAAAATGGGGCAAATATTCCGAGGTGCATTCGGTAGTGCGGACGAACATGGCGTAGCAAATATAAGCGGTGGTCAGCATTGTCGTGCTGGAGTTCTATCTAGCTGGATTCGGCTGGGTGCCTGTTGATTCTGCAGACGTGCATGCGTTGTAGAGATCTGTTGATGATAAGAGATACTGCGTTGCCAAAATACTTATTCGGTAACTGGAAGCAAACTGGGTAGGATTTAATCATGCTCAGTCGACTTATATCCAGCCAGAACTTGCTCACTCAACAATTTGTATCCGTATGCTGAAGTGGTGGTGACCGTTAAATTCCTTTGACAGAAAAGATTTAAAATATGACTATCTCTAAAAACTCTATCGTCTTTTTGGGTTGCGAGTGCCACCGCACTAAAGGTGCGGGTGGCATCAACACATTGCGCCTTTAATCTATTTAGTATTTGGCGTGTCATCCACGCTGGTGGCTTAGGTGAATATGATTATTTACACGCATTCCGATGCTTATCGTTTTCATTACGCCTTTACTACGGCTTTTGGTTGCTGATGTTTTCCAAATCATTTGCAGCAAATACATTTTCTCGTAAAAAGCTCATTGTTTTGTATTGGATTTATTTATCGTCATGCTCTTTTCTTCTTATCCAACCATTTTACCCGTGGTTTTGAGAGCTTTCTAATTGAGGAACATGAAAGAAATTAACGACCACTTTTGCACCATTATTCACCTTCTCTATCACTGTGCGGAAAACAAAACAAGTTGTGTTAGTAAATGAAATGAACTGCCAGCTTTGTGCTTATTTAGTGAATAAAGAGTACGAAATATTGATAGCGTGATTTCCACTAAAGCCTCCATTAAAAGACAGAACCGGTGACTGTTGGGAAAGGATCCAAAAAGTTTCTGATGAGCAGCTCAATTCATGCGATTCACAAACTGGAATATACAGCGAGTGGTTTAATAACTGATAAAAATAAAAGTGCGGTCCGAAATGTGGCCCGCACTTTTTATCTTCAGAATCGACTTATTTAATCACACCACATGCCATACGTGGACCGCCACCGCCAAGTGGAGCTGGATGATCTGGTGGTTATCGCCACCTGCGTAATCATAATAAGTGATACGAACTTGCCATCTAATTTTTAAAGACGTGACGCTAAAAACAGGGTTAGTTGCGTTACCATCATGGCTATACAGTTCAAACGGGTAGAGTCACCCTAAGTGAGCATCATCTTTGCCATGGGTAACCGTATTGTTTTGCACCTAGGATCCCGGTGACCGCCAGCCGCTAAACCTGCGGTTAATTTTACCGTCTTTTCTTTTTGGATCTGCAGCTTGGTTTTCGCGTAGGAATGCTTAGAAACCATGTAAGCCTTCAGCTAAACCTTGTGGATTTGGTGTAAACACTAGCCATAATTTGATTCAGTAATGAGTTTACAGTCCCTACATCCTTGTTACCATTTTGCAGGGATCTAGTGCTCTACTTTTGCGCTCGATTGAAAGGCCTGACTGGTTTTGCCATATGGTCATGTGCATTTGCACACGCCAGCACTTTAAATTCCGCTGATTGCTAATGCAGGAGACTCCATTTTTCATCACTGAGCTCGCTGCTGAGAAAGACTCAAGTAGTCTGCCTAAGCCGCAATACAGTGGTTTCCTCAGTATATTGACAATTAAAATTAGTTTGACTTTATCAATCAGACCCTATCACCAATAAAAGTGCAAGACAGCATCGTCGTAAATGTGCAGGATAACTTTCACCTTGTTGTAAAACTTGAGGTTCAAAGAATCGAAAATCAAAGATTGTTTTGGCCAGAACTCTCGACATTCAGGTAGTTTACTAGGTACAGACCACGGATAAAAGCGTAACAAGTCGCTTATCTACAGAACGCACACCTGAGATAGCTTTTGATTTGACTTTACGTTTGATTAACCAAACTTGTTTTGTCGCTCGAATCGACAGCAATAGCTTGTGCATTCACGTATCAATCCCTTCAAATTCAACATGACGGCCGCCCTTCCAGAGCAATTGGCGCATTGGGCTGAATTAAATTTTGAGTTTGATCTGTCGTGATATGATCCGGCTTTTGTTGCACCACAAACATGGCAAACATCAATATCGGAGAAAACAAGCGATTAAGTAAATTGCGTTTGCCGCCGTGCGAAATGCATGAAAAGCTGAATTCAAACTGGCTGCATATCAATAAAAGCTTGTTGTGCCGATTTGATGGCGTTAAACGCAATCGGCCTAAAGTACTTGGCGATCAAGGTGGAAAAATAATTTACATAAAGCCTTTCACTACCTTATTCACGATAATAATCTTAACTTATTCTTTGGCAAAATAAAGCATGGATTTGCTTCTCTTTCAGTTTTTACCGACTGCTCCTCGGACCGTGCAATAACGGGAAGAATTGTAATACCGGTGCCTTCTAATTCTCCAGGTAAAGACAAATCGGCCGGGTTGAATAGAAATTGCATTCAGCAGCTTTGCGGGCAAGCAAATAATCGGTATAAGATTTTGCAATCTGCGCTAAAACATCTTGTTGACGACCACACTTCCGGTCGAGTTTTTCAGTTATCAACCCTCTTGCAAACTGTTGGCGGAACACCCGATGTAATGTTGTGAAGCATTCGAGCGATATTGTGAAAATCTAGATTCCAGCAAAGAGTGGAAGTCAACATAGCCATTCCTGCAGGATAATCAAAAATATCAAAATATAATGTGCCGCGTTCTTTAAAATGACCCAAGTAAACTACAATTGGCTCCGAGCAGGCCATGAGGCGTGTTTTTCGCCACCCTCAGTGGGTTGGCACCATTGTGGTTATTCATTAAATCATTGAGTTGGCCATAATCAAAGCGTGGAATACTTAAATCCTGCGGCACGTTTTTACCTTCTGAAATAAGTGATTTCGCGGCCTCAAATAAGAAGATATGAGTTCCCCTCTTGATTAATGTATAACAATTGATTAATCAAACTCGTAATAAAGGCTGTTTTACCGCTTCGACTCAGCCTGTCACAATGAGCGTAAGTGCTGGTCAAATCCACGATTGATTAGTTGATTAATTTCCCGATTAATTGACTTCGGCTTATCCTAAAGTCAATAACTAGCCATTTGCCAAGATATTTTACAATTCACCCAATTTATCACAAGAAAACGAGTCTTTAATAATAAAGCTATATTACGTCAAGTATCACTTTTGTTTTATTGTAGGTTGGGCCAAGTAGATCTAGCACAAGCCGCATAAACATACCGTGCTGACCCAGAAGCGAGCAACCTGCTGCACGATGCATCAGGCTTTTCCTTTAACCCGCAAACCGCTGATGCCGGCACTGGTATGAATGTAGTGACGGAACAAATTTACTCTTTCCGTTGTTTGATATTAAAGGCCATAGTGCTGCGCTTGCATTCCTGTAGCACCGGTCTGGCTATTTCGTCTGATGGTGACAAATTCTTGTCCTTCGTAAGGGGTGAAATTCATCCACCTCCTTGGTTACGCCTACATGACTTTAATGCGAAGATGTGGTCTTTTCAGTTAATCGCGTTTAGGTCATGATACTTACTTGCAACACTCTCAGATGATGAAATCACCTACAAAATCCGCAATATAAAATCTTTCACGAACAAGCCAAGAGGTACACTTTCCGTATTTTGAAAGCATTAAATGAATCAAAAATTAAAGTATCAACAACAAGATCCTTATCGGGTCAAAATTGATCTGGCCCCAGACGATGCCTCAATTCTGTCGCATCGCTGTAATACTCTATTATTTTCTCGCAAGAATATATAGTAAGTGCGGATGGTAATCTCACCCAATTGGAATGCATCCTGTTAGCACAGGCTATCAAGTAAAGTGCGATGTATAATCAATATATTCCTTGGTTCGCAATGAGGAGATTATTGGAAAAAAGAAGCCAAAATTAAAAATATTATTGTGGATCTTTCAACGGATCTAACACGGACGTTTAATTAAATTCTTTAACAATGAATGCCGTCAACACTCTTATCCTGAGTTAGCCAACTCAGCTTGTTAAGGTAAAAGGTTGACCGTTGTATCACAATCACGGATGATGAACTTGGCCTGTTGGCTTTCAATTCAAAAGCCATTAATGCAGGATAAAACCATTCGCTGACTGTTCACAAAGCAAACCGTTTTAAATTGTGCGAAATATTTACCACAACGCTGGCGGTGGCGAATAACATTATTCAAGAAATTCTTGGAAGCACAGTGTACACGCCTGGTTTTTCCTTATGATTATCGGCTGCAGAAGCAGAAAACGACCATGATAAAACTCACGTTAAATATGGGTCATGAATGAAGAGCAAATTAACCCTACTTCCAATTAAAATGGCGGAGCTCATCAAATGGGATTCCAGCCAAAGCTGGCGTGGATGTTAAAAGTGGATGTCACGCACATATTTAATCGAACGAATTACGCAAGGCGCACAAGTTACGATTTAATCTTAACTGGTTTGGCTTGCCAAACCTTGATCCTGGCGGTTTATGCGTCCCAATTTTGATTGTGATACGCAAAATGAAATCTGGGGTTATCAAATTAATTATGATCCTGAATTTGATAAGATGATGAATCGTACTGGCGACCAATCGTTTATAAGCGCTCTAAGCGCCATAACCATGCCCAAGATCTTGTACAAATGGGTTGCAGTTATTGCCGATTGCAAACATCAAACGCTTTTGGTCCCTTTTGGCAATCAGTAAAAGATTGAGATATTTATTTGGTAGCATCAATTTTCTACCTTATGTATTTCATATGAAAATGGAAAAATATTTCTCTTTTCATATTCATTATGTGTTTGGGTAAGCATTTCGTATTGATTTTATCCGTATTAAGTTTTGTGATTTTATTACGGATCCACTCAATAGATCTTGTCACAAATAACATTTATAGTGCTTATTATCATTACCCACATCATTGTTACAAACCGATTGGGATTACCTATAACAGCGGAGATCGTTAAAAAGGTTGGTACCTGTATTACCACCCACATTAAATCTGTTTACCGCACTTTTATTGGCTTGCATCTCTTGGGTATTTCCTCTCGGCGTATTAAGTGCGGTCTATAATCAGCGTCATGCGCATTGCAAAGTATCTCTAATGTTGGTTTGTCTATTCTAACCTGGTTTGCCCCAGTTTTACTCTATGTGGCCGCGGTTTCAGCTGGGAATTGCAGCCATCGGGCAGTATAATTTACTGTGAAATCAAACCTATCACGGTTTCCCTACCATTGATATGTGGTTTGTTGTTCATACCGAACAAAATCATGCAAAACGTTTTGGCTAGCACCGACATTGGTCACTTTGTATTCTGCCGACAATGGAATTGTCGCATCATTCAACCTTGAGCAGTTATTTACTTCAACAAGAATATACCCGACTGCCTTAACACGTGGATGGTCAGTGGACGATTTTAAAACGTTACGTTTTTCGTAATACATTTCGTGTGATTCCACAGCTTACTCGCGTATTTAGTGTGCTGATGTATGTTGGTAAGCTTGTTTAGGTTGGTGGGGCGGTTGGCTGGTTGAGTGCGTAACCCAGCCAAGTTACATGATGTTTCTGCCGGCGTGGTAGTGGTGGTATTTGTATCATTATTATTGATACGTTCGCCAAGTTGCTCATGTTTGTGAATCCATTGAATAAGAGGGCGGTATGCAAGATAGAGAACCTGATGAATTTCGTGGCTTGCCTCTTCTTTCAGGTTGGTTGCTTTTCCATCAGAATCATATGGCATTATTCTGTTTCTATTTATTTGCCTTTGATTTTATACCGCACCTAAACTCGGCTGTACGCCTGCTTGAAAGCATGGAGTTTATCGGAAGACTCATACCGCCATCTTGGGTGAAAAGGTCGTATTGCTGCTTTCTTGTTTGGTGATCTGAATGTGATGTATATCTGATCTCGTTTTTAGTGTGGGGACTGTATATAGTTCCTCTCTTTTAGTGGTCATTTACTGTAGCAATTATTGGTAGGTATTCTTGCCGAGTATGTCGGAAGGATTAAATCTCGTTTTTAGGTCATTTTGGCCTTTTTACTCATCCCTATTTTACTGATTGCCACCATTATTATTTCGACGTTAATGGACAAATACTTCAATGCCATATTTTTCCACTCTGTTGGCTATTTGCTATATTTTGTACATGCCATTTTATCACGTAGTTCAGAAAGAACTAAAGAAGAGACTACGTACTCTTACTATAGATGGGTATTTCAAACTGGGAATTGTTAAAACTACAATCTTGCACCGAATGTTAGTGTCGTCTATACACAAGAAATTTCTCTGACATTGTGGTCAACTATTTTGAATATTACAGCTCTCAGCTTTATTTCTCTAGGTGCACAACGTCAATGCAGAATGGGGCATAATGATTAAAAGATTCATTAGAGGCGGTTATACGCATGGACAGTTTATTACCGGGCTTTGCTATTATTTTACCATTTTATTAGCGGTGACTTTTTTGCACACTAACTGCGGATTGTATGAAGCAATCCAATAAATGTATAAATTAACCCATGGCTGTTAGATATTCCGCAATCTTAATGTGAAGTTTCAAACTTTCGTGGTCGCATAGGGTGTGGACAGCGTCAATCTTTCGCTTAATGAGGGGAAGTTAAAGACTCGTCGGTGAATCTAGTTCAGGTAAGTTTAATCGCTAAGTAATCAAGTAATTTCAATGCAAGATAACTGGATTGTCACCTTTGACCGTTTTTCATTTTTAATGATGTTGAATTGTAAACTGACGCGAATCAACGTCAGAAAATCGTTGGAAAAGAAATTTAATGATTTTCAAAATCCATTGTCGCTGCTAGATCAAGTCGAAAAAATCAATGCGGCAAGCTTATTCAAAGTGTTCAAACTGGACACTGAGGTCATTGGTGGCAATGTGGTTTGGTTGGAAAAAACGTCGTGCGATTAGATTACTACACCGTATGACATTAAGACCACCAAAGATATTGCTGGCAAGTTATCCTAATGCAGAGCTCACACAGAGGTGAAGGCAAAAGTGATGATTGCCGTAGCAGTGGCGAATCTTCTCGATTGTGGTGGATAGACACTAATTAACAGGTCCTTACGGCATTTGAGTGCCGCTTGCTTTCAAGTATGAATCAAAACCAAGGCACGACAATTTGTGTGGTAACGATCTTAAGAGAGTATCAGTGAATGGTGTGATAATTTCCGTTCTTTGTGTGGGCAAAATACAGTCTACCATTTGTCGACAAATATTAGAAATGCCTCATCATCATATGCAAGCATTGCTTGCCTCTATTCCAGTTTTAGTCTTGTAGGTTTTAAAGCAAATTAGGAACATTAGAAGGGACTATTCTTTCGATTTTAGAATAAATGCCGATTGGTGCCATTTGACCTCGCTGCCCTTTTATCCAGCATAGATGTATTTTCAAAAAGCCAAGCAGATATCGCGCATTAACAGCGCCAGAGTTTTCCTGCCATCATCAATTAATAATCTTGAACAGCGGTACAGGGGATCATTACCTTCCCTTGCGCGATACCGAATCAAAAAGGAGCGAATAATGCCATTATTACAGGTGGAAAATCTCAGGTAGGCCTTTGATGAACCTACGACTTTTAATCAGACATTTATGCGAGTAAAGATATGTTTACGCCGCCCGTAAAACGCTTTGCGTTATCGGTAAAATGGTTCAGGTAATCAGCCTTGAGTAAAAAATGATTGCGGTTCTCCCCTACTTCAGAAAATCTTATTTGGCGGTTACCGTTACAATTTCAATTTTCACTATCGTACTGCAACTTTCTCGAATGGTTTTCAAGATGCGAATTCAGCATTGCCCGCGTTTAAATATTGGGCAAATGGTCACACCACTGCGATTAATTGCCGATTAGGATGAAAACGCGTAATGAAAGATCTTTTGAAACACTCTGGCGGGGCTTTGTCACAGTTATACGAATCTGAAAATTGACATCTTTCGGTCAGTCAACAGCGGATCGCTTTGGCTCATGCACTCATTCTAGCTAGTGATTGTATCAGTGGTCACTTGTTTTGTTTTCAGATGCCTCGTTGTATTCAATTGTAATCATTTGGTTACAAACATTTCGACACCTTTCCTATATTTATATTGGTTAAAATTTAGGGATTATCAAACATATTGCGGATCAAGTGCTGGGTGCTAGATGAAGGTGAGGTATAGATCAGGTACCAGAGATCTGCAATCCTCAAATAACATTTATGTACTAACATAGAAGTCCATTTGGTCAATTTGCTTGATGAAAATGTAGCAGAGCAACGATCCCCTAACCATAAAGGAAAATAAGGGCGAAATTATGCTGCCACTTTATTCTGTTTTACTTAACCAGACCGCAATTAAACAAACCACAAATATGCCTTTGGATCATTCATTGTCGGAGCATTCAGTTGTTTTTCACTTGATTACTTCTGCAAGTGATCTAATAATTTGTCAGTAGCAACTTGACCTTTTTGTTCGCTTGATCTAGTTGAACTAAAACTACTATCTTCATCCTGTATTGCACGCTGGAAATTATCCATGTATTTATCAGGATGTTGATTGACTAATTACGACTACTTTGCTCAATGTGGCTACATCAATATCGCCTAATTCATCCACTAAACCCATTTCGCATCACTAGCAAACGGCTAGGCAATTTATCGCCTCTTTTGATGGTGGCAATACAACACCACCTCTAAAAACGTCTAGCATTTCATTACAAAGTTGTCAATATCCATAACCTTTTTGCAATGGGCTTAAGCTGACGTTTCCGCGAGGATCACGTGTCTTCATGGTATCATTCATTTTTTGGTGTATTTTCAAGGTTGGGAATATTACAAAATCCAGTTAGACCGTAGTCGTATTTTTATCTGCCACGATATAGTCGGCGTGAAAATCAATAACCGCCAGAGCTGCCATACCCCCATGGATGCCACAACAGGTTTACTGATTTCTAGGTTCAGTTTCTTGGCGAATGAACAGGGGCAAACGCACCTGCCTCGGTGATTAACGCACCGCGAAATTAGCCATATCCACTTTCTCGTTCTCAATAGGCCTGTCTTAATAACTTCCGATGGGTGTCGCCACCAGCTGGTTCTTCATCCTTTCACATCAATAATGGTCCTTCGACGTAACTGTAAGCGATATTTTTTTTCATTTTGGATCAACAGAGAAACGATCACCTAAATCAGATACTAAATAATCCCCAAAATCTAATGATTTGTTCCTCTGCATCTTGACCAAAATGCGGTCAATTTTATCTAAATCAATTTGTCATAAAATGTATCACTAACTGACGTTTTCACACTATCGTTTCATCACCTTTAAACTTTTAAATCACTAATACTCTTTGTACATTGATGTTAATCTCTGTGATAATGGCGTTCAGCATTAACGTTTGCATGTAGTTTTACATACCCCAAGCCATTCTGCATATTCGCTCGTGCTTCTGATGACGCCTCAGCGTAAAAGGTTCTACCGCAGTGCCATCCCCCACTCAAATATGCGGCGTAATTTCAATTTTCGACATAGTTTGGAGATAAGATTTTCCATAACGTAAACCCATGAATACTACCAACTTGTCCAATCGGATTAAGATAAATTTCATCCGCAAACTCATAAAATATTATGATTGTGTATAATTGTCAACATAAGCAGCCTTCTTTTCTAGTTCTTTAAAACTTTGAATGGCCTTTCCTACATACTCTAATGATGGAGGTCCCCCCCACTTAAAGTCATTTAAATTCCACTAAACCGAATTCGTTCCATCATCTTCCTTGAATAAAATACTTTGCACCATTCAAGGTTGAATATTTATAAGAGCTTTTCATTGTTTAAACGTTGGGTTCTTTCCCAACTCAACATATCTTCAATATCACCGATAGCCCGTTAAATTTAAATATGCCTTGATCACCTGATAAGACTTGGCTTTTTTACCATCCCCCAAAAGACCGACAAGAAGAGTAACTAAAACAAATATCAGCTTTTTAAAAAATTCATCACAAGATTTCGGACCAGGTGGGCGCTTTATAAATTTCAATACGTAACACAGATTGACTAATGCAATTAAACAGCACAAAATAGAAATAAAAGTTGTGCGTAGCTATCAAAATCCCATGAAAACTACTATAAATGTTGCCTTAGTGAAGAAATACTATGGATCCATTGCTCTTTTAACACAGCAAATCAATAAAAATTAAAAACAACTGTAGGTAATTCTAGAACAAATGTTTCAAGCCGCTGCACTGATCATGACGAACCCTTATCATTTCTGGTAATTCCATTTCAGTTTAAATAAATTGGAAGCTTGCTCAAGCTGCAGTAGCTGAATTTGAGTTAGGTGAAGCGATTAAAAAGCGGAGAATTTTGCACCGTGCCATTAGTCATTACGGTAATTACTAAAATTAATCGCCAAGTGAAAAAGTACAGGTGGGAACAAACATGGGTGCAGCAACGGTTAACTTGCGGGCAACGCCTGCGGTTTTGAGGTTTTTGGGCAGCTGGTCACTCTCGTTGAAGGGCGTAGATTACGTGAAGCGTTTGGTTGCGACAAAAAATGATGAATCGTTGCCTTATTACAAATTACGGTACGGCCGCTGAAAATTAGAAGAGACTATAAGCAAAGATTTATCGCATTGTTATTATCCTATATGGCACAATCAAAAAGGCGGAAATTTCGCCTTTTCTATGTTCTAAAACCGCCTTCTAATCCACTTCCAGTTTTATTTTCAAACGCTGTGGTCCACTAAAACGCATGTCTGACCGCAATCAGTAGGAATTCATGATCTTAAATCTACGCCTGCTTGCTCTAAAAGCTGTTTACTTTTATGCAAATCAATGGATTTAAATGGACGATCTGTCACTGACTAATGTATAACAGGCTTTAATTCAGGACTTGAAACGCTTTTACGTCTGCCACCCTACATGGGATCATACAGATCAGGCGCACACAATAAATACAAATAGGTGTTGTTGGCATCAAAACGCTCTAGAGGTACCCATGATAACTCAAATAGGATTCCCACTTAAGTAATCTTTAAATTGTCCTTCAATTTAGTTGCTCCTTCAAATGCAACTGCTGTACATCAGTCCGTGGGTCAGCATTCCCAACATACGAGCAATGAAAGCCATAGTAGGCGGTGTCATATAATAATCGCCATTAATAAAATTCGGATCATTAATGACAGCGACGCCACATGATTACGGCAATATTTCTGCTGAAGAAGGTGAAGAGCAAAGGTTCACAATGTTATCACAAAATCCGGATAATCGTTGCCCATTGGGTGGCTTGCGCACATAAAAGAGCCACCTATAGCACTGATATGTACCTAAAATAGTCAAGTAACGCTTTGTATTGCTTTAATAATATCTTGGTAATATTTCAGGAACTACAGCTGCTATCAGGTTTTCCGTAGTGGGATTAGTGAGCGGGTCGTTGTTCTTCCATCCGCCTAGTATTTGAACAAATAAAAAGAGTATTTAGATGTATCGATACAGGATATCCCATAAAATTTTGCCACCAACCATCTTTGCTGGTTCATCGAAATAGGTTCATCTCCTGTTAGAGGCATGACAAATCAATACAGCATTGCTTTTATCTGCTGCATTTAAAGTACCTTAAGTTTGTTGCGACATTAATAGGTACCCACCAATAATGATGGAGAAGTTGTCTTGAAAAGCACAGCATTTGCACAGCCGTGAAATAATAACCTTTAAATTGGTGATTCGCCATTATCAACATATTTTTTTTGTCAAAATTTGTATTGGGCAGCCGTTCATTCTATCCATTCTAGATAGTGCACTTGAACTTTCTTTAATTTTTTAAAGTATGTTGGTTGGTCTTCTCTCTCAAATACTATCAAAATAAGCCACACTCTTATTGTTGCCTTCCTTTAAAAAGCTCCTTAGCTATGTAGGGTTCTCTTTGGTTGCATTAATAAGTTGTTTATAATTGATCATTACCGTAAGTTTCATATTTGGGATCCGTATAGAGACGTCGAAATACTTCCTCATCGCCATTACGCATTGGTACTGAGCGCGTCTAAATATGTCACCAAAGGAAAAACCAATAAATATTATGACTATCGCTTAGAGCATCAAACTCTGGTGATCAAGATAAAAGTCGATTATTTACTGCTAAGTGGCGATAACCGCGATTCAGTACAACGAACCACACGTACCATGTTTTGGATCTACGTAAAATGGCGTGTCAAAGCGTATGTTTAAAAGATTTTACACTACACCTTAACGGAACTCTGTTGTGCAGGCAAATGATTTTCCAAGTTCCTTCAACTACGTCATCAGTCAAAAATTCCATTGTAGACGCGCACTTTCTTGTGCTAAACATTACGATATTGATGCCATTTGTTTCACCGCAAAACGTGAAGTTTATTTTGGGACGTGTCGCAGAAATGTTGCTCGCGTAAGCCGTGGGCACCAGTATCAGGTAAAACCCTTTCTCAGCACACCAGAACCCTTCCAATACCTGCTGAATAGTTCTTCTTTGTTTTACCTATTTAATCAAAAGATAAATAAAGATTTTATACGATTTTATCATATTATTTATTGACAATTTTTACTTAAATCCTTCTTTACAATAGCCATCGCCGCTAACATCTTGCACCATTTTTGGGGATTGTCTTGTATCTCATTTTATCGGTAGCAAAGTTGTGTTACGTCTGTCGCAAACTATTCCTTTATGCAAACTTGTACAAAATCATTGCAGATCCTAATACTCGCGTTGTGTTAACACCACCGCCTCTGCAGATGTAACAAACTTATTAGTTGCCTTAAGCCCAATGGCGTAGAAGCTGAAAGAACCGCTAAAATTAATTATTGATCCGCCAAATTCAGAAATATTTTAAATGAATTAAAGACGACAGCCGTGTTTGTATATCATTAATCTTAGAAAATATTACGCACTTTCTAGGCACTAGCGCGCGACATCGCACTTTAACTGATGACTCATTAGTCAGTGAAATGATGTCAACGCAAATTTTCATTGAAATATTAAAGGAATTACAGACATCTGCAACCTGGGTTGATGTGCGTACTTTGGTCTTAATAATGATGATAACTGGTAAAGCCACACCAGATGATTCTTGCAAACTCAAGCGAACTGCGATGATTTATTAAAACCATTAATCGATCGAAGTGAATTAGTTATCACTCAAGGCTTTATCTGGTCGTGAATAAGCGGTAAAACGTACTTTAGGTAATGGTAGTGACTACTCTGCTGCACTTTTAGCTGGTAAACGCAAAGATGTAATTTGGGACTGATGTGGCGCGCGGGTGTTGCTGACCGATCCACATGTCATGCCAAATGCAACGTATTGATACAATAGGCTTTGCAAACGGCCGAAATGGCAGCCTTTGGGGCGAGTAGCCACCTGCGACGCTTCCCTGCCAGTTCGTAGTAATATCCTGGCTGCCATGGGTTCAAAATAAAGCACCTGAAGCTGGTGGTGCCCGTTAACGGGATCCGCAACCTCCTTAACATTCCGTGCAATTGCGAGCGTCGCGATCAAACCCTACTGGCGCAAGTCTCAGTATACTACAGGGCTTCCTGGCGAATGTATTCACTATCTGGCGAAATATAAAATTTCAGTGGATCCGATCACAGCCTCTGAAATTAAGCATTGCATTAACATGGGCTAAAACTGGCTCAGCGTCATCCTGGTGCAAATTACTTTCTCGGAGATTGTGGAAATTAGTCAATACTGTGAGAGATTGATACAGGCTTATCTGTCATAATTGGAAATAATTTACCTTTGGAACAATGGCATGAAACGTATTTTGGCACCTTGAGCCTATAACATCACATGATTAGTTGTGGTACAGCACCAATAACATTTATATATCGCGATGGTGACAAAGTAGATGGCTTCGTTCTTCACCGTCATTGTTGTTGTTTGAATAAAATTTACTAAAAAGTGCGGTTAAAATAACCGCACTTTTTACGTTAAAATTTGGGGTGCAGCTAAAAAGTAAAGTAATGTTTGTCTGATTATAGGCACCACAAACAGGCGAGTATGGGAAAAATGTTGTTGTTCTTGGCACTCAGTGGGCGATGAAGGAAAGGCAAGATCGATTTATTGAATCTTCGTTAAATATGGTGCGTTAAAGGTGTGGTCACAACGCAGGTCTGCCCAGTGTTAATAATGGTAGAAAAAGCCGTATTACGCTTAATTCCATCAGGTATTTTACGTGATAGCGACCTGTTTAATCATTAACGGTGTAGTGCTTTCTCCTGCGCATTAATGCAAGAAATGGGTGCGAATTAGAAGCCGTGGCGTGAAAGTACAATGAACGTTGTTTCAAACTTGTCCATTAAATCCCTACCTTATCACGTTGCAATAGGATCACGCGCGTGCCAAATGCCATTAGTAAAGCCATTGGGCGCAACCGGTCGTGGTATCGGTTATACTTATGAGATAAAGTAGCTCTCGTCGTGTAGTTTTACGTGGGTGGTTATTCAATCGCGAAGCCTTGCTGAAAATTAAAATATCATGAATCTATAATTTCAATTGGTGAACTACAAAGTAGAACCTGTTGATTATCACGATGAACGATTGGTGTTCGCGGTGGCTGATGTTATTACTAGCCATGGTGGCGAATATCCACAACCGCTCTTAGATGCTGCTCGCAAAATGGCGACAACATCCTGTTCAGGGTGCACAGGGTACGATGCTTGATATCGACCACGGCGCACCTATCCGTATGTAACCAGTTCTATACTTACCACGGCAGGCGGCATGGCGACGGGTTCTGGGTTTTGGCCGCGTAACGCCAGTATGTGTTACGGTATCATCAAACGCATACTGTGCACGTGTTGGTGGCGGTCCATTCACCACACAAGAATTATTCGCTAGACTGGTGCTGAAGTTGCTCCGTAAAGGTAATGAGTTGGTGCGGTAACCGGTCGTCCCTCGTCGTTGTGGTTGGTTTGATACAGTAGCCATTCGCCCGTGCAATTCAACTTAACTCGATTTCTGACTACGTGATGACCAAATTGGACGTATAGATGGTTTCGATGAGTGAAAATCTGTGCAGCTTACAAAATGCACGTGGCGAAATCGTTGGATATAACGACGGCGAAGATTGGGAAGGCGTGGAGCCAATTTGCGAAACCTTACCGGGCACCGCAGAGAAACACGCATTTGGTCGTCACTGACAGCGCAAATAAATTACCGCAAACTTGCCGTGATTACATCCAAACGTATCGAAGAAGTAACTGGTAGTGCCAGTAGCTATCCTTTCAACGGGTCCAGATCAGTGTTCAAACAGAAAGTTTGCCGATCCATTTGGCGGCTAAAACGGCATAAGCCATAAACCGCACTTTGGCACAGCAGGGCCGTTTATTTTTAAGGAGTTTTAATGACTGAACAGAGATATTGCTGACCACCCTATCACCACTGATCGTCATCGTCGGAACTACTTCAACTGCTTAGTATTCACGTAGCCATCGAAGAGGACGATTTCCTACCGTGGTCAAAGCCTGGCTAGCGCGTAACGAGAACTCAGATCAGAGCAGCACTCAACTCCTCGAAAAATTTCATCGGCATGCTCATCAGAAGCAGATATCTTCTTTGCTCTTTTGCCTTTGCACAGAAAAACTAGCTTCAAACGAGAGACTGTGTGCATCAGTGAAACGCATGGGCAAAAGGCTACCAGGCATAGAAGGTGCCAAATCTTACTGTCACGCATGACAGCTGTATGGCAAGTTGACACTGTCAGAACAACATTGGCTGGACCGAAAAAGCCTTTGAACTTGTTCGCTTTTCTGGAAGCGGAGTGGGGCTGCTTAATTCTATTTGGGCGATCTCTCCAATAAAAGGAAAAAGCCTCATGTTCCTTCGGAAGGAGGCTCCTATATCGGCTCTGTGGCGATTTGTCCTTAGGCAGAACAACACAAAACCAACCCACTTTTACTAAATCTCGAGAAACAAACCATTTCCACAACCAAAGACACCCATTTCTTCGACATTTAGTCGATATTGTGAGATATATTTGGGAGATGGCTTAAACATTATTAATATCAAATTTTGATCCTGCTCACAATTTCAAAAAAATAAACTCTTTCTTTTCCAACTCTTTCAACAATACCTTTGTTTTATTATTAAAACACAATTCAATTCTTCAGATTATCCAAGGGTCCCTATTGAGAGGTGCTTGACACATAGTTTGCAGGTGCCAGTGTCGTTGCGCCCTTCACTCGCCTATAATGGCAATCCTGGTAATATGGGATTTTTGTGGCTTGGCTGTTTACAGGCACTGCCGGATCAGCAGATTACCACGCTGCCCATTACAGCCCTTCGCCCATAACTCGTGGATTAGTTTAGGGCACTCATGTAGTGCATTCTTATCTAAAATTTAAACCTCGTGGAGCTCTGCCCACTCGCTCGTATTAAGCAGGCTTTTTGCGATGCTTGGTGCGCTCATTTTTCTTCCAGGTTGTCCATGGCGTGCTTGTTGCGATTAGGTGGCGGCGATCTCCTGCAATTGTCGATGTCGTGGGTTGTTGCCGGTGTAGTGGGTGGCGTTTTCCCGCTAATCGAGAGTTCTCATTAGGTAAATCGAAGACAAGAAATAATCTTCTGGCTTAATCGGTCCAATCTTTGCCGTGATTTTGCTTGTTTTAGCCTTAGCAAATTTAATTTGGTGAAAATCTAGCAATTTATACCTCGAAAAAAGGCCTGGTGCACAACATTACGGCTATTTGGATGTCACTTACTGGCGGATTACTGCTTCTCAGTGCTGATGCAAAATCACGTTTTTGCCATTGAACATTCGAAACTGTCCTCTTCCGTGATGCGTGGCCGTGGCGTGATTGCATTGATTGTCTTTGTATGTGTGCCTTATTAGTCAATTCGGCTGGGCTGAAAACAACCTGTTGCGCATATTTCTCTCTACAATTTCTATGGCGCTTTGCAGTCTTTACGCTTTGCGATAGGCGGCGGTGCTGGTAACCAATTGGTCAATATTGATGAAGGAACAATGACTCAGCATTATTTGTACTCGGTATGCTACTGGGCGCAGCAGCGGCACATAACTTTGGTTTCTGGCAACCACTGGCGTTTTCCAATCTGCGCCTTATATTGTTTTTAATTGCCGGTTTTGTTTGTTTATATATGCATTAACTAATAAATCAAGTTTAACATTCATTCAGGATAAACAAAAAGTCAATCATTGTAACCTTTTTATTTAAGTGCGGTCATTTTTAACACACTTTCTACTATCGTAGAATATTTTTTTCATACGAAAGACTAATTAAGCCTAGTGCGACAATCTCAAGTAATACTTTCTTCTTTGGCCTCAACAAAAGCATCTAATTTGTCTTTTGTGCCCGTTAATTAGATTAGTATAGGATTTTGTTACATCCACAATCAGCCACGGAAGATATCAGCTAAACGTTTTCGCTCATCACCGTGATGAACCCGTTGCACATGCTTACTAACAACGCCACGCTCAGCGACAATATTCCTCCAGGTTAACTTCAAGCACATCCACTAATTTTGTAAAGTTGTTTTCCAGTTTGTTCAAGTGCCTCATGCACCCGCTTCAATCGTCATACGAGAGAAAGTTTGGATCATCAGTTGGTGCCACAGTTAAACTTTAATGCTTAAATGCGTTGAAATAAATAAACCACACGAGCCATGCGGATTCATTTCTAATAAAACAGATAAAATTCTACGCATTCTTTCCTCCTCTGTGGTTGCTTCAAAATCATCTCATTCATTGCCTTACCGCGAACTTGCATTGCGTTAAACGTGTTCAGTTTCATCGACGTTAGTATCAACAAAGACTAATTTATTTTTTAATAGAGCTTCTTGTAATTTGTACCAATTCATCTGGCGTAGAAATTTGAATTCCACATGACCATAGTTCTACTAGCAAAATCGGTAAAGAATTCGCCATAAGTTTTGAATGGCAGCCTGATAAATCAAATCTTGCCATTGTTTTACCATGCTAAAATTGGTTGTCAAGCAAAATTATCACAACAGAATACCATATTGTGTTACTGTTGAAGCTCTTGAATATTCATTTGGAATACTGCCATCACCCTTACACAAACCACAGTTTGCGTCAGGATGTGCAGTTTCACCCTAATGCGACCGTCAAACCGGCCCATCGTACCCGCACAGATTGATCCCCACGGCAACGGTAAATCAAACCTTGGATAATGTAATGCAGCAAACATTTGATGCACTTTCCACATCTGGTACCCGCAAAGCGGCGGCACACCGTACGATATACAACGCCATCCTTGCTGTGGTTGATGACGCCTGGAAGTGCGGTCCAGTCAAGCATTTTCCTTTCCATTCATCAGTTGCTGCAATCTTCCTAATTGGTTTTTATGGACATGAACCAATTTCTTCACTAATAAACAGAACTCATCCAATACATTTTGCGTTATACAATTGGAATCACCAGCAGGGACGTTTTAAGTAGGTTGGATCAATATCAATCTGAATCACTTTGGCATTCAGCGTGGCCTCCTAGTTAATTATTTTTACCGGTCGTCAAGGTTTTAACTGAAATTAAATCACTCGGCCACATCACTGTGTGGCTTCACATAAGTCCACGTGCATCCCAAGCATGCCCTAAAATTGTTTATCGGTACTTGGATATACCTTCTTCCCATTAACGATGAAGTTGCAAGGTAAATTTAAACGTTGTGCGGTGTGTTAATTCTTCATGACAGCCTGCCACCAGTGCACCACCACCCACAGATAAAACCAGTTTTAACAGCCACTAAATAATGCTTTTATTGCTTTCTTAATTTGACCTTTATGACCATTTACGGTGGATTATAAGAACGAAGCTCAACAGATTTTGGATCAACTGTAGGGATATTTTACAAAGTTGGATTTACGGTATCTTGAATATCTACAACCTTGGGACCTGGACGCCTGTTGAAGCAATATAAAGGCTTTGGAATACCTGGATATTCTTTCTTAACAATAAGCTGTATTGTACTGGACGAGAAATCCCACCATATCGCATTCTTGGAATGCATCACGTCGATTAAACTACTCATTACCTGACACAAGGCAATCACCATTGGCACTGAATCAGTATAAGCCGTTAAATACCCGTAATCGCATTGGTTGCACCTGGACCTGATTTGCTAACACCCAGCCCTTACCTGTCGCGCACTGTGCATCAGCCATATCGCTGCCGCCGCTTGTTCGTGACGGACTAAATATGCTCGAAATCCCACAGGTATGGATTGCATCCATAAATATCAATACGGCACCGCCGGAATAACCAAATAAATACTCAACGCCTTCGTCACGCAAGACTGAACCTGTTTTCCGCGGATGAATTTCTTCATATTTTACTCCTAAAACTGACCGCCTTTAATTACACGATTCGTTGTTAAACAATAGAACATCATGCGAAAACAACCTCTGCTTGTTAAACGCCGTACCAATTAAAAGCATTAAAATCTAATAAATAAAAGAAATACAGTTTTAAATAAAAATTATTATTAAAAATAAACAAAATCAGAAATTTGTATAGAGTTTTATAAAATGAAAAATTTATTCTTTTATTCAAAATTTAGACGGATCACATTTAAATATTTATTCTCTTTTATGAACGAGGAAAAAGCAATGATGAAAAAAATAGCAGAGCCCCAAAGTGCAGTTTAGATTAAGGATTTTAATTAGCCGTTATAACGTCTGAAACTAAAGTTGCGTTTATTTCTGAAACCAAAGCTGTTGTATTACTGTTTGTAAGCCTGCATTTCTTTGTTTTAGTCACAATATTTGGCCTTCTGCACTTCGTCCTAATGTTTCAATATGCAATGCTTGGTACAGCTAAAGTCATTGTAACGTGTGGTATAGGTGCTTCATGTGCACCTGCCTGCACTAAAGTGACCGGTCATTGATTTTGGTTTGAAGAGAAATCATGGCTGAGTTTTGTCACTGCAAATACATTTTGACACCTAATTTTCACGTCTGTGGTGTTGATGTACCGTGTACGTTGATGCCAATCAATTGGGTATCTACCGTTGCCATTGCTTGTTTCCTTCTAACGCTCTGCACCTTCACCGCTTGTTTTCACCATGTCGTAACCATGAGTTGCACGTAGCCCCATTTCTGCTGCGTAGATTTTTGCGCCGCGTACTGGTACGTGTTCTAATTGCTGTCCACACAGCTGCACCACCTGCTGCGATAGCAAACCATCACGGTCTGCATCGTAAGCTTTGGACCTTTCTACGGTATCATTGTATTTAGTTGAGCAGCACCCATTGCATCGAATTCTGCACATTCAAGATAATTCTTCCCGCCGCCAGCGAAAACCACATCTTGTTTACTGGTGGATTAATTCAACTGCGTGATACAGTGCGCAGACGTTGCACAAAGAACTGATTGAGAGTGGTTCACGCCGCCAGATTTTGTAAGGTTGCTAGTAAATGACGCACGCCAGTGCCATCGTTTTGAATTACTGCATGAAGGACCAATTGCTTCCACACCATTAGACCACGCTGCGCTCTGGCGACTAATTGGTTGTGCAGAACCAACACCGCACCGATTACCGAGCCAGTACCGGTCATTGAAACTTGATCTTCTATTAGAAACCTGGATGCTGATCTAACTTGCGCAGAAAGGTATGCATAAGCTGCCATCGCCATAAAACGATACTTTACGATCGATGCTCGCGGATCAAGTTTGATTATGCCGGCGCGCCATGCATTTCATTTTCAATGACTCAGGCGACTTCAATACAAGATTTACCTTTGAAAGCGAAGCCAAACTTCTTCTTTGTGTTACCGATGCCGAAATAATACAAAACCAGTAATTACAGCTCACCATCACTTTGTTGCTTTATATGAGTTAGGGAAATTTAAATTCAGCTTCGGTTGTGGACACAATTTTCTGAAATGAAAATATTGCAAAACAATCAATTCATTGTTCGACCAGTTAAGTTTAACCGACTCAAAAATTTCGATGCTATTATAAAGAATTTGATAAAAGACAAAAAAGGGCTAACACATATTTCACCATTCAGCACATAAAATTCATTTAATAGAGAATACCTGTTCGGATAAATTTGATGATGTGTGTATTTTCTAATCAGATGGTTTAGCGGAAACATTACGTGTTTAGAGGCAATCAGTTGTGGGAGCTGGAGTTAATTATCAAAGAAGCCCATTTATTTGTGCTACTGTTGGATTTGGCACTGGATTAAGAATTTCTTTACAGTAGCCTCTCTATTCCGTGAATTTCGTCAAAAATACCCAAATTCGCCTTTAAAACGCCTTTATTTGTCTCTTTTTGAAAATACTTACTTGATGCATTACAACAAGCCATTAGCCTATTCACAATTTTCTACTATTTGAACATCTACAACAGCGGTGGCCAATCCATTCAAAGTTTACTATCATTTTCATTTGAGTATTGAAACCTCATTGAATCTTTGGTTTGGTGATGTCATAAAATCTGCACCAACTTGGCGATTATATAGATGATAAAAATTGATTAAATGGTTTTAGATGGTTTGCCAAGATAAAAACCCGACATATGGAATGAGCAGCTTTATCAATAAATGTTTCGTTTACTACCGTCTGAGCACCACGACCTTTACTGCATAGTGCGGTCGAAAACTAGAAAATACAGGCACATTACAGCGCAAAGGCTTTGGTAAAAACGAATGTCTTTCTGGTCAAAAAAACATGAAAAATGACTGCGCTTTCCAATCTGGTTTCATAAGTCAGTCCGCTAATCAAACAGGCAAGGAATATTTGCCATTGTTGGTGGCAGTTGCCTCGCTGGCAGCTATCTCCTTGCTTAAACGCGGGCAAAAATCACAATTCGCTTGGAGATGGGCAAGCTATATTAATGCCTCTGGCAACAAACGGAACTTTTATCCGCAACTGAGTGATGATAACGAACACAATATTCGTTTATATTCATGCCTTCGCCCATGGCATCAATTACCACATGGGCACCAGCACAAAATTGAATTTGAACACGAATTCTGGAGTCCTTTGTCTTACAATAGAAAGCTAGTAAATTAAATAAAATCCTAAGACTGAATTTGCTTCTGATTTATATCAGTCATTAAGTGTATTACGCTTT
>BNJU01003109.1_pt1 | contig 128371 bp, 134 predicted proteins | sample 8539281 | NCBI WGS metagenome assembly BNJU01 (sample SAMD00202456, study PRJDB9452) | human saliva metagenome | isolation source: human saliva | place: Japan | reverse complement strand
AGTTACGTATTGCTATCTTTATCTCCATAATTCATTTATTAAACACAGGAGGTATTGATAAGTCTGATATTATGCTTGGAGACAATAAAAGTCAAATAAGTCCTGGCTATGGAAAAGGAAGATTATTGTCAATTTGAATATGACCGTTCACAAGGAGGACATGGCTTTTGGCTAATGGTGAGGGTAAACTAATAACCATAAGAATGATAACCTACTTATCAAGGCTGATCTGGGTGATATAATCATCAATGGAACTATAAACGGTAAAAATGAGGTTATAAAAATATAGGTGTTGGCGGTTGTGCTCCTAAATTCTACGAAAATACAGTGGATACAGGCTTAGAATTAATGGCAAAATTACGCCGGTGTTAGTGATCTAGACATTCAAAAAATGCAAGTCATTTGGTTGGAAAAGACAGAGGAAGAGACAAGTTCAAAGAATGCTGGGAATGAAACAGAGACTGGGAATAGTTAATGTAATTTTTATATCTCTAAGCTGATTATTTTAGATGAACCTCTAAATGGCTTCTTTTGATCCATATGGAATGAAAGAAATAAATAATTTATAGTATCTTTAAAAGATAGACAAAACATTTATTATCTCCTCTCATTCTATGAAAATGGAAGGACATGCAATAGAATAGATTTTATATTCAGAAAACTATGGCGAGGGTATACGTGCGTTAATAAAACGATAATAAGGTAGAAAACCTTGAAGAGCTTATTTTTAAGAAAGTAGGTGAAAATGATAAATTTGGTATAATGAAAATAAGAAAATCTTTTAAGTCAAGCTTGTTCGGATTTTATTATCAGGCATTATTAATATGGCTAAACATCATTATGTATGATCCAAAACTGTGACTGAAAACTGATAGCTTATATACATTTCCAAAAGTTTAGTAGAAATTTATATACAAATTCTTAATGTTTAATATAAATGATATTTGCTGGTTTTCGATGACAAAAGATTTGCAGACGGAACATTGAAGCCAGTTTCTATAAGAGAGCCTAAGATTAAGAACTTAATCTCAAAACAACTAAGTTTCATTATATTTTTTTAGCAATAAACATTAGCATTTATCTTAATGTGTTATATATTTGCATTTGTCTATTATAAAACATGACAGGCTTTACTGCCAGTTCAAGTAGTATACTGACGGATATAAGTAAAGGTTCTATATATGGAACACAACTTACCACTGTATGGATTATTTACTATGCTTTTAGAATAATATTTAAAATGCAGTTATTAAGTGAACTTAGTTTCTAAGAACAGGTTTGATATTTTTAACACAGAAATAGAATGAACTTACTATGATAGTATTGTGGCTCGATCATGAGTGAAGCACAGATTGAGCTCATCTTGTTGTTCATAAGTCTTATGTTGGTAGTAATAAACAATATATATCTTGGAAAAAACAGGATATTACTTTATTGATGGGAGAGCATAGCATGGCAGGATACTTGAGATTGAGTTTTATAAACAGAAGAAAATAAATACTATTATCTATTCTTATTATTTTTACATCTAATACTAAAGCTATTCCATTAATAAATACCGATATTAACTGGGCATCTTTTCTCGACAGGTGCTGGAGATTTGGTTTTGTTATTGGAAAGCTTTTTACGATATTTGGCAACAGACTTAGTGGTTTCCAGAATATGAGAAGGATTCTAAAGCTTCCCTATTATGGTAAACAGGAAAGAAAAAACTGGATAAAGCTAAGATAAGTCTAATATATGGATACACATACTGTGATTTTGACATTGGTTCGTCCTATATTGTGGGTGTTATTATTAAAACAGGGACAAATATTAGTTTTAGACGGTGACAAAATGTATTGGCTAAGGAGTAAACCAAGGATAGGAAGTTAATTTTTACTGTGGTTATTAGTGAATTGTTCATTATTATCCCTCTATATCATTTACATTTGTATTTATATCCTCATTGGTGAGAAAAAGTTCACTTGTAATGGTATTGATTTTGTATTATATTATTAGTATAATAAGTCCAGACAAAACAAGGTATATATTTCTGATAAATACATTTACAAATTGCCATCATTTATGATAATAGGTAGTGGTTCGCTTGAACCTGCAATTTATATTTGACATCATTGATAATCGCACTAAAGTTGTTATAGTTAATATTTTTTGCTTGGATGATGGAATATTAAAATGAGATATAAATGAAATAGGACTTTAATGAGATGAGCCTGTTTTGCAAAATGTGGTAAAGGATTATCTAAAAATGAGTTATTTGTTGTAGAAATTTGTACTGAAGGAGACAATAGAGGTTTTAATAAGTATAGACCCCATTACTATACTTGATTTAATGCTGCCCGATGAATGGTTATGAAATATAAAATTAGATGACATCGTAGTACTAATATTGATTTTATCAAAACAGACGAATTTGATAAAGCAGGGACTCCCACTTTAGAGCTGATGATTATTACAAACCTTTAGACCCAAAGAATTGGTTGCAAGGGTTAATGCCCTGATACGCAGAAGCCGTGTGTTTAATAAGAACAACTGGAAGTGATAGAGGAATATAAGAATATTTATCAAAGAATATAGTAGAAAAAGAGACCAACGTAAATATGGATTTAAGCAAAGGAATTTGAACTTTTATTTTTTAGCAAAGAATCCAAAAACAAGTATTTACGAGGGAACACTTATATGAGAGAGCGCGGGGATCCTGACAGCTATGTATGATCTCGACACTGTTACTGTAACTATAAACAGACTTCTGTCAGAAAATAGAGGAACTACAACTCCGTAAAACACATTTTTGGGTCAGTATGGGGAGAGGTTATAATTTGAAAACCAAATCAATAAAGAAGAATTTAACATTTGTATTATCGATTTTAATAATTATAATAGCAGTATTATTGCTAACGGGCACAATTTGAAAGAGCTCAATAGTGTAATATTGTCACTGACAGTTGGCAACATTAATTGGGTACCCGCTTTTATTATCCTATTTATTTCCTAGCATATGTGTAGATAGGTTATCATTAAACCTATCTATGTACTCTGTAGAAAGTAAGCAACAAGTGAGTGAAGGAAACTATGACATATAATATTGAAGTGAATAGAGAAGATGAGATTGGTGTTCTGTTGAAAATTAATCAAATGATTACTCTACTTAGTATATAGAGAAAAGAAATAATAGAGAAAGAAGAGAGATGATTTAATGTATCTATAACACACGACTTATCTACCTCTATCTGCAAAATCCAACCATGTCGATAAATAAGTGATGGATTGCGAATACAAAAGAAAAGCAGAGCGAGTATAGAAGCACAAACGACAAGATAAGGCAATTGATGAAAGAATAAAACTTTAAAAATTATAGTGTGTATGCACAAAAATAAGCACGGATTTAAGGAAGTATTGTATTAAAGAGTTTGGACAAAATTGTTTATGATTTAATGAACTCAATTAAGCTGTCTACAGGTATATTTCAATATAATAACAGTATTATTAAAGAAATTAGATTAAATTTTGTTACAGAGAATTAGAGACTATAATTGAGAACATTTTTGCAAATGCTGTAGGCATAACAATAAACAATCTTGCAAATTGAAATCAATGTAATATACTGATGATATAGTAAAATAGAATTTGTTGTCAATGGAATGGAATAGGCGAGGATATAAGGCATTTTTATCCTTAAGGTGATAAATCAAGAACATCTAATAAAAATTCTGGGATTCAGCCTCCATAGTCAAAATATAATTTGAAAGTGTAGAGATATATAGAAGTACCAGCAATCCAGAGAGTTCACTCTATTTACAATTGAACTGCCTATATTGAACAGGAGAATATAAACTGAGGAGGTAGATAAAACGATTATTCACCTCACCCCGATTTCCAGCGAAATTTATTAAATATTTTTATGGATTATTCTTTTCTACTCTTGTAATATTAATCATGGTTGGCCTGTTCTTTAGAAAGAGACCTAAGAGTTGATACTGCGAAACAACAGATGGTCATCAGGATTTTTAATGGTCTTTGCCTTCATATAACATGACACTTGCATTCCAACATACAATAGTAGTTCTTGAATTGGGAGAACAATGATGCGGAACAAGCTGACGAGACGTGTCATCAACATGGCAGCAGTAAGGCTCTCTATCAGCTCTCTTTTTAAGCCCTAGACCCATATAATTATGCTGACACCTGTGTCTGTGTCATCAGATAGACGATGCTCACCTCTTGCTATTAAGAGGAACTCATAGGTATCAACTGACGGATATAAAAATACATTATACGTCCACTGATAATCTGAAGGATGATCAGCAGTGTATTCCGCATCGGAAACGGCGCGTGAGGCCTTTATCTTCTCTTAATCTACAAGGTGCCTTATTGCATTTTCAGTGACAGCACTCTCGTCATATTCTCCACAACATATTAAACAGGCATTGCACACAAAATAGCATGAAGCTAGTCTGGGGAACCTGTTATGTATATTGTAATACGCCATATTTCTCTGGAACTCCCAGTGAATCACAGGGTCCTGCAGCAGTACTGGTCTCCTTTTCTACACCACCTTATTCTTTACAGGCAGTTACGAAAATCGTTCACTGAGAGTTTTCTCTCGTTAGCGAAAATAATCTCACGTGTATATTTCTTAAACAGAACAGGATATACAACCGGTTTTATTATCTGTGAAAAGAGTCGATAATGTTAAAATTCTCGCCCAGCGCCCACAGCACCAATCTCACTCACTCAAAAGGAAGAGCCCTGTTGGCTCCTTCCTTGAGGGTGTCTCTGATTCCATTCAAGGTCAAAAACTATATCTCTCATTTTATCTCCAAAAATTTATTGTCCTAGGGATGCACAAGGCTGCATGATATCATCAGTACTCATTGGCTTATTATTAGGACTCGTCCGAAGCACAGGAGAAGGCTCGTGCTTGGAAAGCGCCTCAATCGCAGACTTAGGCTTGGCATGCACCAGGCTCAGGCTCGTCAAGCTGTCAGATGAGGCAAACAGCAGCGACATCTTCCAGACTCATCTGCTTGTTATGATCATCTCACCGCAGGGGTGGCAGGCCCAGGAGTAGCCTCTGGTTTCAACTAGCAGGCCTGCCTTGCTTCCTTAATCGCAGAAGCAGAGTTGGCCTCGTTGCTGCAATAAGAGCAGCAATCTCGTCAGGCTCATAGGCTTGTTAGGTCGCTGTCAACAGGAGCTGTGGCAACAGGAGCAGTCTTAGGTTCAGGAACAGTTCAGCCTCTGCAGCGGCAATAAGAGCAGCAATCTCATCAGGGCTCAGCTTGTTAGTCGAGCAACAGGCAGGAGCAGGGCTCAGAAGTTCAGGAAACAGATTCAGCCCTGTAGCAGCAACAGAGCAGCAAATCTCATCAGACCAGGTTTACAGCACTGTCAACAGGTGCAGGAGTAGCTCAGGTTCAGCGCAGATTCAGCCTGCAGCAGCAATAAGAGCATGGTCATCAGGCTCATAGGCTTGTTAGGGTCGCTGTCAACCGGAGCTGTGCACAGGCGCAGGAGCAGCCTGGATGTTCAGGTTCAGACTCAGCCTACTGGCAGCCTATAAGAGCAGCTGATGTCATCAGGGCTCAGGTAGGCTTAGGTCGCCGGTACAATCCTGGAGCGTAGCAACAGGAGCAGGCGTCGAGACAGCGCGCGCGCCTGCCCGTGCAGATTCAGCCTCAGCACGCAGCCGACAAGAGCGGCTGATCTCTTTCACCAGGGCTCATAGGCTCAGCAGGGTCGCGTCAACCGGAGCTGTAGTGTGGCAGGTCCAGGAAACAGCATTGGCTCCAGCCACAGGTTCAGGCTCCTGCTCGCGAAGCAACCAGGCTCGATTTCAGTAAGCGCAGCTCCTCAGGTGTTTGGTCTCAGCTGTTAAAGTATTCGACAAACTCAGGCACATCCGGTCTCGCATCGGCTCTCGATAATACAGGGTCTTCAACCGCTGCTTTCGTGCCTCTTGTCATTACAGGCTCTACAGGCACTGCTCATAATTAACCTGTTCGAACAGGTGCTCTGCGCCAGCCAGAAACTGGTACTTGGTACAATCTGATTGATTCTTTCACGCCAGCATGAGCTCGTCAAGCTTTAGCGAGAATGTTCGTACGATCAGCAGCCGTAGCGACCTAGCAACAACCCTCGATAAATGATTTGGTAATATTCCTCCAGTATTTGATGGAAGCCTCAATGGCATGTACTATTTCTGCCCTCGAGAGCAGTGCGCTTAGATTCTCCTATGTTTAGCCTCAGAGAAAGAATTCTCCTCATCCAAGATCGAGGATCTCTTCGACTACTGTAGGCACCTCAGCACTTAGAAGCTCTCTCTCCGTGAGTGCGTGTGTCCTCATCAGGCATAGAAGCTCTTTCCTTATCTTTTGATGAAATGTGGCAACAACATTATCTATTTCCGTCAAAAGACAGATGCTGAGCCCATGAGGGCAAGCTCACACACAGAGTGGGAACACAGTAAAGCATCGAGCATATTTAACTATGCAAAATAGCTCTAAAACACAAGAGCAATAAACAACAGTGAAATGGAATGAGTTTATTCTTTTTCATCTCAGCACCTCTCAACTCAAATTCATATCAGGCATCTAATCAGTTTAAGTAATCCTACTCATTATGTAAGGCAAAAATCGATTATATCAAGCTTTCCGGCGATTTTTAGTGTGAGCCTGAAGCTGCAATCCCATGTATCTATATGGTATGGTTCAAATCTTTTATATAATAGATGACAATATTTTAGTCTTGCACTATAATGATACTGTAGCAGATTTTCGGCGACACAGTAATGTTGGTGGAGAAAAAGTATCAGATACCTTACATGATGTGAATTGCAACAGTAATGTATGGTGCTACACAAAAGCTCTGATTTATCTCGAAAGAAATGAACAGAATATTGCATTTAGAAGATTCACCCGCAAAATATGCGGTATCAGGCAGTTTTACCTCCCGTGGAGTAAAGCCTGATGATATAGTCTGGGTTAAAAACCCTGACAGATGGAATTTGAGACAAAAGAGGCTGAAAAAGCGGCACATCATTTTGACCTTTGCAACTGCGACATGTACTACCCTGTGGTAGAGCGGGAGGCTAAGAGGAGCCTGGATATCGCGAGTCAAATTCGTAGAATATGTAGGCGAAATGAGAGACTCGAACCCCATTATCGTTATCTCGCTCAGTCAGAATAAATGAGACGGTAGTGTGTACTGGACCGCAGTGAGTATTCGCTCAGCAACCGGGAGATGCGAGTGGGCGGGAGATATTATATCGAGGTCGACTAGCTGCCGTGCAGAGGCGAGTTAAAGGAAGGAATACTCGAAAATAGTTCTGCAATACGCCGGAGAATTGATCTGCACCAAACAAGGTGGAGCAATCTTTCCATCTTTAGTTAACGAAACCTCAACTGTTTTTATTATACTGTTTTAGGCTATTCTTAACCTCTCTTAAATATATCAGAATTTATAAAAATATCTGATTTGAAAAATGTAGAATCTCAGGGGAAAATAAGGTCACTACGTTCTAGTCCCGATAATTAGATTATTTTTATAGTTTTCAACAAGTTCCTTTTACCTTACTATCATTGTTTAGATAATCTCTGTCGGCTATATAGAGTAGGCCCTGCCGCTTAATAGCGTATTCTTTAAGAGAGCCTTGTTTAGAGCAATATTACCCAAAACATCCACTTTTTCCCGATCTACATTTTTCTGTCGTTAGGGTATAAGGTTGTATGCCCTACTTCCGGCATCACCAAGAATTCCTTTATGCAAATGGATAGTCAAGGACAATACCAGAGCCAATACCACTGCTTATATTGATGTACTAAATCCTTTGTACATACTATTATTGTAGATTCAAAAATAGTACATAGATTTGTTTCATTTTCGATAACAGGTATTCCAAGTGATTTTTCGACACTCTCAGCTATGTCTATTTATATATCGTAATATAGGTATAACCTTATTACCCTCAACTCATTCCATGCACAGCTATCCTTAATACCACCTTATAACTTTAAACTTGGGATCGGAAAGGAAATCGGTACTGTATCCTTGTATTATGCTCACAACATTGTTCTCGCTTTACAGAGGTATCTGTGGTTCGTAATTAACTCCACCGTCCAGATAAGCTCGCCATAAATCTCATATATTGTATTGCGCAAACCTCAAAACAAACTAAATAGAAGCGCCTGCATCTTTGCTTTATTTGTAATAAAATAGGCTTGCCGCGTTTGGTACTTTGTTATAGCCAAAGCCCACTCAATAATAAGGTGCTCGTTTATAGAGCCTTTCTATAATGTCGGAAACGTTGCTTTATTTAGGTTGACCTTTTGAAGCGATATTCAGCTCGACAGAGCCCAGCTAATGTGGATATGCGGACTATGATATTCTCAGCTCTGGCATTTTCGTTGTTGTAGCGTGTATGTCATTCAGGCATGAAACCTCCTGACCGCATATATAGGTCAATTATACTAGGATAAAACCTTGCCTCGTCTAATGTTGTTAAGCAAAATATAATAATATTGGCACAGTTATAATTCAAGATCGAAAGTTAAAATTGACAGACAGTTAGTTAGTATATACACAACTAACAATAACACAGATAATTTTATCATGAATTAAGCAAGACTTGTATAGAATTAGTGAATTTGAGCCGGAAGTGATGAATTTTATCTCTACCGCGTTGTTTGTAACTTAGACATAATGACAATTACTTTTTACAAAGGAGGAGTGCAAAATGAAGAGAAGAGCATACAGGCTTTTTAGCAATGGCATTGGCAGTAAACAACTGTATTTACCGGATGTGGAGGAAGTGGAGGGCACATCCAGTAAAAGTCAAGATGCCTGTGGGCGAGTACGCAGGGATGTTTCACAAAAACGAAAGGCTCTATTGATGTACGGACTAATTTGTAGTCAGGACGAGATGAATATGTTAAAGAATCTAATCAAAATTGTTCACCGGCAAAGGTGCAAATGTAACTGTAATGCCTTCTAAGGAGTATAGGACCAAGTCACAGAACGTATTTAGAACCGGCACCAATGCACCTGATGTGAGCAAACCTATCGAAATTTCCAGACCTTGGAGTTTATAATATCACGGGATACCTCTTGAGAAATTTTGAGCTCGAACAACATGGGGCAGAGGAAATTTCCAAAAGATGATTCTGTATGTTGGATGAGCCTCTAGGATAAAAACGGTAACATCGGGGCGATCTCTCTATGGCAGTCAACGCGAGTGTTTTGGCATAAGCAAAGCACTTGCAAAAGAATATCTTGGAACAGACGTACCTAAAGAGTCTATATAAGATGCTGTCCGACTGGGGATAAAATTGTCGAAGTAGGTAAGAAAGGTGTATGAAATCAGAGGAAAGGCTGTACCTTTAGATGATGTTGAGTCTGTATTACAGTTCATGCTCTATAGGCCGTCTCAGCCTTTGGGCCGATGATAAAAGTGTACATTATCAGTGATGATTATATGCCGAAAATGTTCAAAGATGATGCAGACGGTAGTTAAAACAGTTGATGCGAAGCAAAGATATGTGGTCATGCAGGCTGGACATCAGGAATGTATGCAAGCGATATGTTTATCCTTACCTGTTTGCCAACGTCGTGAAACTTTCGTACAAAACCGGGAATTCCTCGCAGATGAAATGGATAAAGCTCGCTTAACACCGGGGACATATGCAGGCTCCTACTCTTTATCAGAATGGTGGTACTTGCATGCATGATATTCAGGCTCCAGAACAAAGATGCACGCGCTAATGGATTAAGACGATGACTCAAATGAAGATTACCTTGTGAATGGACCTGCAGAAAAGAGTGGGGTGATCTGGCTACATTCCTGCAATTGAAAGGTGGCTAAAGAAGTGACACACTGATGTTACAGGTACAGACCACAGTACTTTCTGATTTCGTGAAACAGCTAAAATGTAAAAGGCGACCCAATGACTAAAATATGACCGTCGGTGAGTGGATGGCCAAGTGCAGGTGCTCAGATGGACTTGATTGCAACAGGTCAGGGCTACACGTAGCAGCTGTTAAGGACTTTACGAGTGAGGAAGGAAACATACGATCCTGGAGACACATTGATTAACACAGTGGATCGAACTAAATAAAGAGCTCGCTAGAGGACTATATCAGGGAGAATAGCTCCCAAGCAGCTTTTTCGCCAAAAGGAGGAAGACGTAGTGTCAGAACTAAAGCAGAAAAATCAAAGAAAAGCAAGATAACAGACATCATGTGGGATATATATTGCACCATCATTTTCGTCGTGGCATTTACACCGTATCCACCCTATATACATTTAAGCTGAGCGTGTCGGGACGCATGTTTCACACGAATTTTGGACTTGTTGACTTGCAAACCATCAGCGACTTATTCAGGAGGTAATGTCGCCAAAGCTATTGGGAAATACGACATTATATGGCATTAGCTATGTATAGCCCGCAGATGGTTTTTGGGCTTGTACTTGCATACTTAACCAGAGAGACTAGAGGAAGCAATTCTCAAAAACTGTGTTTATGCTTTTCCTACTCGTTGCCAGCCGTACTCTGTAGGTGTTTTGTTCAGCTTTGTTATTTGACTGAAAGCAGGTAGTCAATCAGATTCTTAGTGCGACATCGATTAAAGAGCCTATTAACTGGAAAGGGAATCCATGTTATCGCAGTTGATTGCTGCTGAGGGTGCTGTTTTGGCAGTATTTTGGCATGCAGCATACCAGCAATTTTTACCGCCGGGAATTCGCGAGTCATCGTATGAGCATTTGAAGCAGCATGGAGTTGCGCATCCTAAGGTGCAGGGTTTTCTTTAAGATCGAGCTCCCTTTGATGAGGCCCATAATGACATTTGCATTTGCAACATCAATTATAGGAGGACTTCAAATCTTTGATATACCATATACTTTGGTGGCGCAACTGCGAGCGAAAGCTCATTCCCTGCTTACAATGGTACGTATATAGCACATCGCATTTACGAATCCAGATTGCGGCTATGGTGCAGCAATTTGCATGGATGGTTCGTTGCAATTATAATATTTTCAATCATTTATCGAAATACACACTGCAGGCAAAAAGGAGCGGTGACACGAATGACAAAGAGAATCAGCAAAGATATATAGAGTATTGACTTTATATACTCTTTAATTTGTTGGCAGTAATAAGCATCATACCATTTTACACATAGGATTATAGATGTACCTTTCATGATAATGCGACTTTTATCAACATCATTTCTCAGATATTATTTCAAAGCTCGCATTTGATAGATAATTACCGCCGTTTACAGGATACAATGTGAATATATGGAGAGACTCTGGTAACAGCGCATTTTTATCTGCGTGTAGACGCATGACGATATCAACATATCGGGGCAATAACTGCTTATGGCTCCAAGCAACACAGATCTAGAGGCAAACAAGATACTCGTTTTGGATTGTACTAGTTAGCGATGATAAGTCAGCGCTCGCCAGACATTGGAATAATAGGTTATCCTGAAGAAATGGATGAATTGTGTTACTTTAGATAACTACATTGCGTTTACTTATGCCAAGTCTTTGCTACGGTAATGGTATATTGGATCTGACAGTATGCATCGATAAGCCTATGTCTCCAAATGAGTTGCTTCTTGAGAGTGCACGTATGATGGATGCAACGAGTTCGATAGATTTTTAACACAGGTCTATACTTTCCCTGCAATTATTCCGGAGTCGCAACACACAGGCAATTTTCACTCTTTGTAAGCCGCTGAACTCACAATGTTCAGTCTCTATTTCTGCCGTTTCTCTTGCAAGACAAAATTTAACTCGCCTATTTTGGTTCAATAGCATGGTGACGTGTATATAGACTGACTACGGGCAATCTATTTGGGCAGAGTTGGCATTATCTGTGACCACCACTCTTTAATGTTATTTTATATTCTGCTCTACGACATTAAAGAGTACCATGGCAGGCAGTCAGCGTCAATTAATTATAATTACAGCGGAGGGTCGCAAATTGGTGGCCTACTTTCATTTATTGGACATAAGCGATGAAAGATGACATACTGGCAAAGAAACATCGGTGAAACAGATATATGAGGGTATTTTGCCATGCCTACTCTGGTACCACACAATAGGAACCGAAACTCTCGAAGACAGCAATAAATTGGAGCAAAACAATGGACACAGAAAAAGGCATTTTGCTAGTCATGCAACCAATATGAAAAATTTGCGGCAGGGGCCACTCTGCCTACCTGATAAGAAATGAAAATATGAGAGACTATAAGGTGTTATGTTTGGCTTTGCAGAACTTGGAGAAGATAGAGAAGGAGGGAAAGAGATATTTCCTGCAGATGGAAGATAAGGCTAAGCGAGATGGGATATTCTAGCCTTTGTCGGACCGCTCAGACCATTACTGTACTCGGATGAGAGCTATCGCTGGCCATGTCAGCCGCTTTGATATGAAAGCTATTTCCTGACTGCACCAACCGCCATTTTACCCCGAATACATAAAGGAGCTACTACAGCGAGCTCTACACATATAGGAGTGTTGAAACTACAGTAAATAATCCACAAATGAGGCAGGTAAGCAGGTTTATATGAGGCAGAGGGATTCAGCTTTTGTTACAGTCGAGAGGGGAAGAGGCTTTTTGCCTATGTGAAAGAGGTGTATGAGACTATCAAAATGCCTTCTCAGATGTTCTATTGTACTCGGACATCCTCGTTTGAAGTCTTTGAAAAGCTATATCTATCCTGTAAAGGAAATAGATACTTTTAATTATTGCCTTCTCGATGGGGAAAAGAAGCTCATAGGCTATGTATTTGGCTAAGAAAACTGCCATGGGAAAGAGACTTATATCAAAAGACAAGTGCAGTAAAAGGAGTATCAAAACAAAAGATTTATCTAGCCCTCCTTTACTTAGGGAGTGAGTTGTCAAAAATAAAGGTTATGACACTATGCTTTTATCATTTTCAGTGTGAGCAAAAAGGAGACCTTTCAGGCGGTTTGAGCGAGGATGTGGAAGACAATGAGAAGCGCTACGCTGTAATGTAAAGGAGCCATAATGAGACAAAGATGCACACTTTGCCTAAATGACGAGACTGTAAGGAGCATTAGATTTAAATAAAGAGGACTATGGACTGTGAAGTCTACCTTCGTGACAGGGACAGGCTTACAGATTATGACAGGCTAAAATCACTTTTTGAAGAAAGAATTGACCCTGTTAGGGGAGAAACACGCATACGATGCCGCTGTGTGGGATATCGTGGGAAGGACAGCGTATTTGTCCTATATGAACTGACTCACCGCTACAAGTCTGCATAGCTAAAGCTATTTACGATGAACAACGGTTTTCTTTTCAGAAGAAGCGAAGAAGAACATAGACAGACTTGTAAAAGAGTTTGGTGTGGAAACACGAATATATAGACTTTGAGAGGAGCCATTAAAGCGCTTTCTATGCCTATTCCATAAAGAAATGGCTGGTGCCCCCAAAGTTGCCTGCGTTTCATAGGCTACGCATCCATGATAAATCTGGCCCCAGGATAGATGCAGGAATCGATAGTCCACGGCAGGAGCCCTGAGCAGATAGTTTCTGTGCCCATGATGAGGATGTCAGAACCTGTCAGGAGCGACTATCTCTGTGAAGGAACTGACTTACAAAGCCTGTATACGTTTTTGGGAAAATAGATGGAAAAGCTTCGATAAGAACCTAAGGATGAGGTGAACAAGGCTCTGTTTCAGGAGGTTAGGGAGATGACTTAGAGTTTGTAGCTCATTTTTATATCATCCTTATGATGAAAAGGAAATCGTATCATTTTTAAGGAAGAACACTTCTTGGCTGGAGAGCAGTATAACCACTATGATTGCAGGATTCACCCTGCCACAAAGCACATACTACCAGTGCGCTGAGGGAAGACCTCATATCCTGCCTGAAATCAGTTTCTAGTAAGAGACGGCAAGCTACAAGGGATGAGGCTAAGAAGATACTTGCCGGGTGAAGTCCTGCACGAAAAGCCTAAGCGAGAGATGAAGGAGCTGTTTAACTACATCGGTAAAAAGTGAGGTGTCCCACAAGGATAAAAGGCAGAAATCTACAATAAAGTGGTGAGTAAATGGAAGTAATAAGATACTGTATAAAAAGCGGTTGTTTATATACAGCTTGGCATCCCTTTTATATTGGGCCCTCGTTTTCGTGAGTTTTACAGGTGAAATGAAAAGAACTTAGACTATCTTTTCTTTACTGAGCTGTTTTTATCCGTTTTGGCGGATGACAGTGCGGACTATGAAAAGTGATGCAGAAGACAGGGCAAAATGCAGCAAGCAAGAAAGCATTTAGAATACTTATAATTTTAACTGCCCCATTGTTTTTGGTGCTCAATCTCTTTGTATTTTGACATTGGTGCTATGTAGCGTGGGAATTATTTAATCATCATTAAAGAAGCCTCACCTTTTATACCAGCGCTAATTGCACTGTCAGTGGATTTTACTATATTTACTTTTGCTGTTTCTGTGGAGGAATCAGGCACAAAAGAGGGATACGTTTTTAGTTGCTTTTGATATGCCTGCTGTATGGTTTCAAAGACGGGAAAGAGAAAGATGATTTTTGAAAATGGGAAATCAAGGAAGCCTGTGAACTGGTGGGAAAGCGCTTTGAACTTGGTAAGCTTTGCGAGTGCAGGTTTTAATGTTCCACCATTTTTAGTTTTGACAGTGGAAACTTTTTAGAGTTTTTAAGGACATGATGAGAAAGCATCGATTAGAGTCGTTACTGTAAAGAGAAAACAGAGAGGAAATCTGTTTCGCGATTATAGAGCGGTAGAGAGTTTGATAAAGCTTGAAAGAGGAGATTACCTCTAAGGTCAGGGAGTATTTTTGGAGAAGACTGCCTTGCTCAGTGCGCTGCGTTATGTGATGAGGACGGAGAGAAGTTTTCGCTGTTGCGATGGAATCCCATCGAATGTGGAGGCAGGAGAGTGAGCTTTCACAGCAGTTAAAACAATGCTATCTCTCCTGTTTTGAGAGGGCGATGAGTATAGAAAGAAAATGACCAATAGATGAAAATATTGGGATGGCTGTCTTTGCAGAAAATGGAGCTGATGCCGGGGAGTGATGCTTACTGAGCAATCCCTCTTTACCAACAATCCTGATGAAGTCCTAATCAGCGTGGTTACAGGACTTGGTGAGGCCTCGTACGGGGAGAAAAAGAACAGCTTTTGATGCAGCTCCATGACTGTTTTGGCAACAGAGTGGAAGTGGATGAGGCTATGCCGCCTCTGAGAATATCTTCTTAGAGAGATTGTCAGAGCCTTTTGGGCTAAGGGTAGGATATTGATCGAAAAACGAGGGAGAGATATCGAAATTTCGTTAAGGACGGGATTATTTATATCTTGCAACCGCCTTATTACAAATGTCAGCCATATTGAAAAGAAATAAAAGAAAGCAACAATTTTGATAATTCCAACATCATAGAAAGCTACCAGGAGTTACTACAACCGCCTCACATTTAGCTTTTGCAAGGAGGTCTATGAGAAGATTTCATCACAGACGCTGGAACTTTTTCATTGATAAAGAGGCAGTGGATAGCATTGCCTACGACCTTGAAAAATATGATAGTTTTTTAAGAAAATAAGATATACCGTCTGAAATGATTGGTATAAGATGACGGCGCTTAATTCGCTACAACAAGAACAAACGCTATATGGAAAAACATGATGGGAGAGTAAAGGTGAGCTTAAGGAAAACTAAGGAGAAGCTAAGCTGTCTGTGTTTAAGATTTATTTTTATTTTATCAAAACTTTATTAGTGATGAAGAGGGCAACTATCTGCATTTTCTAAGTCAGCCTGCTGCGGTACAAAGGATTATAGGAAATAATGACTGAAGGATTTGACAACAAAAAGCTCTGGGTCAAGGTATATGAAGGACTATAGAGGCTTCCATTTTGAAATGACTTTTACCACTGCTACCTAGTAAATGATATGCATATGGTTATCTTATGGGAAAGGTGAATGACAGTCCTTAGAAGGGTAGAGGATGCAGAGGGGCTTCTTTGGGAAGATTCTACAGTGTAGGAAATGTGGAGCGTGAAGCAAAGCCCTGCCCTTCTTCAGCTTGTAGATGAGATATGGGAAAATGAGGAGCTAGGCCAAAAGCGTCTCGGTCACAGTCTGAGTGGAAGAGCTAAGTCGTATCTAAGGTGATGATATCGAGTTTTCAGCTCATCTAAGACTAGATTTGCGCTTCGGAGTGAGGGCTAATGGATGAATTAAAGCTTTGATAGCATTACTTAAAGAAAAATCCTGACTTTCTCTTTTTAAGACGCTTTGCAAACCACCTGTCTGCAAATGGAGGAAAAGCCATCTGTGCATAAGCCTGCATGGAGATAGATGAAGAAGAGCCTACAGGCAGGTAACTATCTCCTAAGAGATTCTTTCTAAAAAGCTCGTGAAGATAACGAAGTACTTTGTAAGAAACAGGAACACCTGAGGCTTTACAGGACTTATATCTATGATATTGTGAGGATGATATTTCTCCGCATAGGGCATAACTGGAAGAAGCCGGGAGTTATTGCCACTTTTCGGATATTTTCTTACCAAGGATGAGGTGTTTGTAGGATAGCAGAGGGAGAAATGTTTCTCAAATACCTTTACTTTAGAGAAAATAGAGAAAAGAAAAAGGGAATTTGAGGACACAGGGGATAAAGAAATATTTGAAAGAATGTATACGGTGAAGTAGTACTGAAAATATGATTCCTATATTCTCGAGGCAGGAAACAAAGTCCTTAGAAAGATGGTGTGTTAAAGGGAGTTGCAGGAGGGTGGAAGGCTGTCACAGGAAGGGTGAAATATGTAGAAGACCCACAGGAGGTCAGATGTGGAAGGCCTCATCCTATGGCAAAGAGGACTGGACCCGGGCTGGACGGTGTTGTTTCCCATGTAAAGGCGATTATCATAGAGCGTGGAAGTGTGCTTTTCTCATTCGGCAGTTATAGCAAGAGAAACTGGAATCACGCTTGTGGTCGGTGATTAGAGGCTGACTGAGACAATTACGATGGAATGCTGGTTCGTGTAGACGCAGTTAAGGGAACGGTGGAAAGGATAATAGAGGGATGAAGACAAGAGATAAATTTTCATTTTATACGTTACTCAAATTGCTGGAGGATAGTAATATTCTCTTAAAGGCCTTAGATATAAAAGAGGAAAACAGGGTTTCAGTAGAGCGGAGGGGACAACACCTTTGCACTCTTACTGTTCAAACTCTGAAAATCTATGCCTTTGATATCAATAAACCCAGCTTTTACCTGATGAAGTCAAGATGGCTCGCGATAGAGAGACTAAACTATGGCGAGATTTTGTCTTTTGCTTAAGGAGAGTACAGACAGACTAAAAGACATCTCAAAGGAATATATGGACGAGAGAGCTTTAACCACTTTTAATCAGAGAAGGAAGCTGATTAGTAAAGGAATCATCCATATTGGAAAAGTTCGAGAGATATTTTCAGATATTTAGAAAGTTCGTCTGCCCCTTTATTTTGCAGAGAAGCAAGACTCGACTGTTTTGCTCCTATCTTTTACTAAAGAGCAGATTTTATTATAAAGATACATAGATAACCTTAGTTTTCGCTAATGATATTTCGTATGTTCTTTGGGATAAAGGTACCTATGCAGGATAAGAGTTTTATGAGTATGTGGCGGATAAGAGGATGTCGCGAGACATCAAAAACGCTTTGAGTATGGTATATTTAATAGCACAAACTTGATAATCCGTATCTAAGCTACATACTCAGGGGAATTTTACCAAACTGCCATACCGCTTTATTTGAAGAAAGAGAATCTACCTGCAATCAGGGAAAGAATGTCTAGGATTAAGCTCATACATGGCTCGTTTTTGGACATCCCTGAAAGTGAGAAGCTTGATTTTTTCAATCTCTCAGATATTTTCGAGTATATGAGCGGGGAGGATTTTAAGAGGAATGTAGATAAGCTCAAGAAAATAGCAAAAATGGCACCGGGATTGCCGTTTGGAATATGCAAAACAGAAGATATTTACCAAAGAAGGAGTTTACCACTTTTTGAAAAGAGGAGAGTAAGTCACTTTTTAGGGTGAACCAATCGTATTTTTACAGGATTTTTCAGTGTATAAGAAGCAGGAGTGATATGAGCAGGATAGTAGATTGTTTTGATGATGCTTGTAAGAAGTATGGGGGAGGAACTGCCTTTTATAGATATTAAGGCAGGGAGATGAAGAAGATAAGCTTTAACAAGCTAAGGGCTGATGTTGACAGGCTTGTGCCTCTCTTGTGCAAAAGGGATGAAGAAGGGGGAAAGGGTAGTACTTTTTGTAGCCTTCCTCACGAGCTTTGGTCTTTATGCTTGCCTGTCTGAGGCTTGGGATTTCCATTATGATAATTGATATCTGGGGCTGGAAAGAGGCTAATACGCCGGACTTTAGAGGACTACAGGGCTGACTACATAGCGGTCTCGGGCAGGACAAAGCTTGTGAGGCTTGTATTTAGCGAGCTTAGAAGGATTAAGGATGTGATCCTTATAGAGAAGATAATTGCTGAAAATGAGGGCCGGATATCCGTACAAAATGCCGGGAAGGCCTGAGGTACAGAGATAGAGGGTGATGAGGCAGCAGTGCTTACGATGACTACCGGCTCTATGGGAAGACCTAAGATAATCATAAGAAGCCACGATGACCTCTACCGTCAGCTAGACCTTGTAAGGCGCAATATAAATGCGAGAAGTGAAGACACGGTAGTCTTAAATACTCTCTATTTATGTATCATTTTGTAAAATATTTTTAAATGGTTACAGTGATAATAATGCCTACAAAAAGCCAAAAATTTTAAGGCTGTTTAATAGGGATAACCGCCTGCAAAAACTGCCTGCACAGGTGGTTATAACCACCCGGATTTTTGCATGGAGACAGAGCTTCTCTTTCAGGGGTTGGAGGAGGTATATATCGGCGGTGCCGTACTAAACCTCTATGAGGCAGAGCTAATCAGAAATAAATTTCAAAATGCAAAAGATAACCCATCTACGGGACGCAACTGAATGTAACCTTATGTAAGACTGATTTGGATGAATATACAGCTAAGCTCAAAAGAGGGCAGACTGTGCTTGGTGAGGCGGTTTCAGGGAGTATGTATCAAAGACTGATGAGAATAATGAAATATTGGTACACTCACGTGTAGTGCTTACAGCCTATCTACAAACCCTGAAAACAAGCGTGGGGTAGTGATGAAAATGGCTGTACCTGACAAAACAGGAGATTTGGGAAGGATAGTGGAGGGAAACTATTCTACTTGGGTAGAAAAAGATGTGTTTGTAAGAGGAAAAAGGGAGATACTTTCAAATGACTTGGAACAGGAGGCCATAAGAAGGTTTTCAGGTATAAGAAAAGCTGCAGTTTTTATCACGAGGGGAAGAACTTTCTCTTTGTGGAGGGAAGCTGTGAGAAAGAGAATTTGCGAAATTCAGAAAGAATGGGACATAGGAGAAGTACAGTTACTCTTTTTATCTAAAATCCCTTTACGACGCTAAGCATCATAGTAAAATCAATTATAATAAGCTGAAACGAATGGCTGAAAAAGATATTATAGAAATAAATAAAGAAAGGCAAGACAAAAGCCGAGATAAAAAGCTAAGATAAAAAGCCAAGATAAAAAGTCAAAGATAAAAAGCCAAGATAAAGTCAAGATAAAAAGCAGAGATAGCTGAGATAGAAGCCAAGATATAAGCAAAAATAATAAATAAAAGTAAAAGGAAAATTAAAGACAAGAGGAGAAGATATAAGGAAAAGACAATGGGAAATAAAGTTGCAGAGATTTTGATTCATAACCACGAGAAATGGAAGGAACATCAATATATTTTTGAAAAAGTGGAGGGCAAATTTGTCCCTCACACTATGGGGAATTCTATGAGGATGTGCTAAGAGTAAACACCTATCTTAAAGAAGAGGGGCTTACAGGAAAGAGGATAGCTGTCTTTGGTGCAAATTCCACGCTTTATGGTGGCAGATAGTAGCTGTAATGGCCTTTGTTGGTTGTTCTGTGATGTTTGCGGCTCAGTGGACTAAGAAAGAGCTTTACACATAATGAAAAACGGTGGATGTGGATGCCATACTCTATGATTCATCAAAAGAGGAGGTCTTCTCGGATTTTGATGCCACATGAATAGGGAATAAAAGCTATTTCATTTACAAAACTTCTTGAAAATGAGAAGAAAAGTGAGCTTAAGCCTGTGAGAGCAGATGATGGAGACTTGTTCACAGATTGTCTTTTCTTCGGGTACCACAGGAGTGCCAAAGGCGGTTATGCTCTCTCAGAAAAATATGTTTGTGAACTTAGACAATCTCTTAAAAAGGGCGTTGATGACAAAGGAGGACTCTGCCTACCTTTTTTTACCGCTTAGCAATACCTACGGAGGACTTTGCAATTTCATTTATTCCCTATATACAGGTATGCAGATTTATCTTTGCAGTGATAAGAATAAAATAGTGGAGGAACTCCTTGAAGTGAAACCTACCATACTTAGCTCAGTACCAATCTTCCTCGAGAAAATCTACCTTGCAAAAAGGGAAAAGGGGATTTCTGCTAAGACCTTGCTAGGAGGCAGGGCAAGGATAGTATTTTGCGGTGGTGCGATTCTAGAGCCTTATCTTCGTGAAATGATGGCAGAGGAGGGAATAACCCTGCTAAATGCCTACGGTCTTTCTGAAACAGCCTCACTTATCAGCGTGGAATATCCGGGGGAACAGGAGGTTGGCTCTGTGGGGACGGTATTTGAAAATCAAGATGTAAGAATAGATGAGGCTGATGAAAATGGAGCAGGTGAAATCCTTGTAAAAGGCGAGAACATCTTCATTGGCTACTATGGGAGAGAGGACTATTATAGGAAGTTTTTTACTGAAGACGGATACTTTAGAACGGGGGATATGGGGTATCTAAGAGGAAATAAGCTGTTCTTGACAGGAAGGAAAAAGAGGGTAATCATAGGTAAGAATGCGAGAAACATCTATCCTGAGGAGATTGAGGCTGTTATATTAGAGGTGACTAAGGCTGAGAACCGCAAGGTATTTGAAAGGGATGAGAAGATATGTGTCGCTATATACCAACATAGAGGCTGATGCTAAAGCTTTGCTAACGGTTATCAATGAAAACCTGCCAAAGCTACTCGCTTGGCTGAATGCGAGATAGTAAGGAATCATTTGGATAGAAGTGGAAGTAGTTATTTTAATGAAAAATAATTGCATAAAAATAAAAATATGTATAATACTCTTATCGAAGTCAAATAACCTGTTTGAAGGGAGACACTATGATTATAGAGGTAAGAGCGAAAAACTGCTATGCGTTTAGAGATGAAATCGCATTTTCAATGAAGGCAGACATGAGAAGCAAGAAGTTTAGCTCAAATGTTCATAAAGAAAAATAAATTCAACATACTTAAAAACAGTTGGATATATGGTCCTAATAATGCAGGGAAAACCTGCCTCATAAAGTGTATTAGAGCCATTAGAGGCATACTTTAGATGAAGAGAATGAACTGATGACCAATATATTTACTGGTAATAGGTATGCGAATTGGGGATGACATTTATGTCAACAGGCAGAAAGTTTGCGATACGACTTTAAGTATGATGTACAAAAACAAAGAATATATGTATGAAAAAGTTCTCTGAGATTAAAAAGATGAATATGATAATGAAAAAGAAGTTTGCTGGCTAGATAGCCCAAGCGGTGAGTATAAGTGCATTGATGAAAATTTACAAGGGATGTTTTCTGTTATTTCAAAGAATAATTTATTATACAACTAATTGATGTAAGCAATTCGAGAAAATGGCTGAAATGAAATCTCATTAATCGATTGGCATTGAAGTTGTAAATATGAATAATATCCCTATGAAACACACAATTGAATTAATGAAAAATAAAAATAGTTTACAAAAAACAAAATCGTGGCTTTATAAAGAATGCAGATTTATATTTAGATAACTTTGAGTACGTAGAAATGGATAACATTGAGACAGAATTTGAGGGAAGTAACGATAAGCCTGAAGAGGAAGTCCTTGATGCCGTTGAGAATTTAATGGATCAGATAAGGCTGGTGTCTGCATACAAGGGAGTTAGGTGCCAAGTTTATTATTTGATTCTACAGGTACAAAAGAAAAATCGCAGCCTTGCGAGCTATGTGATTGAAGCTCTGAGCAAGGTAAGATTTTGAAGTTATAGATGAACTGGACAGAGATTCATTTTAAGCTCACAAGGGCTATTGTAGCAATGTTTACAATGAATTGAATGAGAGTCCAGATGATATTTATAGTCTATGATATTAATCTGATGGATTGCAAAAAGAATGTTCTGTAAAGAGCAGATTTGGTTCGTACATAAAGATGAAGAAGGAGTATATGTATACTGCTGCTCGATTTTACAGCAGAGGATGGAATAAGAGATACAACTGATATCATAGAAAATACAAAAAGGGTGTGCTAGGGTGCATTACCTGATCCGGAAACTGATTAATCATTACTGAGCATTATGGGTAATGTAAAGGCAGGTGATTTCGATGCCCAATAGACGCCCCAGCCTATACAATAAACATAGAGTATGTATCATTTACGAGGAAATGAGGAGTATAAATACATAGACAGATTAAAAGGAATTGAAAGTATGGAATGAACAATATGAGGTTTTCGTTAGTAGAATGCTGAAGGTAATGGGAATATCCTGCACGATATCAAGATCGCTATCAAAATGGAGCCTATGAGGCTGTGCTTATTTTGCGATACAGATAAGAAAACCGTATGAACAGTATGATGATATTAAAAGAAAAATAAATGAATTTATGGAATTGATGGAATTGCGGATGAGATAATTATATTTGGTAATCCCTGTACAATGCAAATAATACTAAAAACATTGGACTGATGAAATGCTTACATCTCAGGCAAACAGGTCAATGCACCTATAATAGAGGAGCATACAAAAAGTAAAAAGGATATAAAGGAAAGGAAAACCAGATTAAAAGAGATTATGAACTGCATTACTCCTAAGAATTATAGTGTATGCATGAGAGGTGAAAAGCTAATAGATCAAAATGATTCAATTATTGGCAACAGCAATTTTAGCAAGATTATCGAATGGCTTTGAAAGGCGAAAATTGTGAATGGATTGATAAGATAAATAAAAATGTTAGAAAATGAAGAGTGTTATGAGGTATGATAAAGAAAGCTACAAATATAAAATAACCTCAAAAGAGAGGTATCAGATGTTTAACATAGAGGAAGAACTTAAGAAGCCGCTTGAAGCTGAGTCATATAATGCACAATGAACTGGATGAAATTATCTATGTGGAAGCAAGGATAAGTCTTAAAAACAGAGTCCGCCAGTATTTTCAGAGCATTAACAGACATTCTCCCAAAGATAAAGAGGATGGTTGAAACATAGACCATTTTGAATACATAATAACTGACTCTGAGCTGAAGCCCTGGTGCTGGAGTGTAACCTCGATTAAGAGCACTGCCCTATACAATACTATGATGAAGGATGACAAGAGCTACCCTTACATCAAGGTGACGGTGGATGAGGAGTATCCAAGGGTTATGTTTACCAGAAAGAGGGGAAAGGATAAGGCTAAGTATTTTGGACCGTATCCTGCCCATATCAGTGAGACTTTGGAGCTAATACACAAGATATACAAGATAAGAACCTGTAGGAGAAATCTGCCCAAAGACATAGGAAAGGAGCGCCCTTGCCTCAACTATCAGATAGGCAGGTGTGACGGAGTCTGTCAGGGCTATGTGGAGCCTGATGAATATAGAAAGAGGATTGACGAGGTAATCAAGTTCTTAAATGGGGATTATGAGCCTATCTTGAAAAATGATTACCGACAAGATGATGGAAGCCTCTGAGAAGCTTGAGTTTGAAGAAGCTGCCAACTACAGGGATATGCTTACCCATGTAAAGAGATTTAGCGACAGGCAGAAGATAAACTCCAATGACAAATGTGATGACAGAGATGTGCTGGCTCTTGCAAAGGCCGGAAAAGAAGCCGTGATGCAGGTGTTTTTCATAAGGGGAGGCAGGCTTATAGGCCGTGAACATTTTTCCCTCGATGAGGTAGGAGACGATGAAAAGGGAGCTATTTATACGGACTTTATAAAGCAGTATTACACAGGAACTCCTTTCATACCCAAAGGACATTATGCTTGCGGATGAGCCTGATGAGAAGGAGCTTTTAGTCAGAATGGCTTGAAACCAAAAGGAAAGCAAGGTAAATATACTGGTGCCTAAAAGAGGTGAAAAAGGCAGGGCTTACAGAGCTTGTTTACAAAAATGCCAGCTATGGTGCTTAATCAGGACAGCGAGGAGGAATAAGAGGAGCAGGCAAGGACTCTGGCGCAGTAAAGGAGCTTCATGAGCTGCTTGGCATCTCAAATGATATAAAGAGGATAGAATCCTACGATATATCCAACACCAGTGGCTAGTGAAAAATGTAGGCTCTATGGTCGTTTTTGAAGACGGAAAGCCTAAGAAGAATGACTATAGGAAGTTCAAAATAAAGGGAGTAGTGGGGCCAAATGACTATGCCTCTATGGAGGAAGTGCTTACCAGGAGATTTGAGCATGGTTTAAAGGAAAAGGAAGAGCTTAAAACTTTGAGAAGGCAGGAAGTGAGGAAGGAGGGCAAATTCTCAAACTTCCCCGACCTCATCCTTATGGATGGTGGAAGGGGGCAGATAAATATTTGCCTGAAGGTACTTGAAAAGCTGGGTATAGATATAGCTGTAGCAGGTCTTGTAAAAGACGACAGGCATAGGACAAGAGGGATATATTATAACAATGTGGAGCAGCCAATAGATACCCACGGGGAGCTATTCAAGCTCATTACGAGGATACAGGATGAAACCCATCGATTTGCGATAGAGATACCTACAAGCTGTTAAGAGGAAAGAATCAGGTTCATTCCGTGTCTGATGATATAAAAAGGCATAGGCAAGGTAAGAAGAAAGGCTCTAATGAAGCAGTTTGCTCTCTGGAGACATAAAGAAGGTAACAGAGGAAGAACCAGTCACTGTGGAAGGATGATGAATGAAGGGGCGCTTAGGGCTGTGTGGGAGTTTTTTAGGAATTAGGGTGCTGTTCTATACGGTATGAGTTGTTAAAGAAGTAAATGATTGGGAGAATAAAAAACAAAAAGATATTCTATAGGTTAATTGCTTGTAGAATGTCTTTTTTTATGTTAACTAGTCCAAGGCTCTTTAGTTGACAAATCCGTAATAATATATATAATAAACCTGTAATACACCAACTCGTAACTCAGTAATCTGCAATAGTAAGGAGGTTACTATGTTTTATTGTAGGGAAGAAGAACTCCGCACCATGAACAACCGCTATAAAAGGGGAAGGTTTGAGTGTGTTGTCATTTATGGGAGGCGACGCGTAGGCAAAACCGCCCTGATCAACGAATTTTGCAAAGGAAAACCTCACCGTCTATTTTTCTGCTCTAAACGCATCCTCCCAGGAAAATCTGGAAGCGCTCTCTAAGGCGATTTATACTCGTCAGAACTCGGACAGCACCAGTACTCCTACCTATCGGAGCTATGAGGATGCACTGGAGGCCATTACAGAGATGGCGATGGAGAAACGGTTGGTATTTGTCATTGATGAATACCCCTATCTGGCGAAAAGCGGGAAAAGTCGATTTCTCAGACCCAGCACATCATTGACCACAGCTGGCAGGACAGCAGGATTTATCTCATCCCTGTGCATCCTCCATGAGCTTTTATGGAATACCAGGTGCTGGGGTATGAAAGCCCTCTGTATGGGCATGCACTGCGCAGTTCAAGATTCAGGGCACTGACCTACCGGGAGATCACCGAGTTTCATCCTGAACTGAAAGCTGCCGACCAGGCGCTTTTATATGGCGTGACTAGGCATTCCGCACTATATCAATAAACTGGATGTGGAAAGCAATTTGGACGAAGCTCTTTGGAGAACCTGTTCAGCACCTCCAGTTACCTGTTTGAGGAGCCAGAAAATTTGTTGAAGCAGGAACTGCGGGGAGCCCGCCATCTACAACTCTGTCATTTCAGCGATTGTCATGAGCCAGCCACTCCAACGAGATTTCCACCCGTCGGAGTTGAATCTGGCGTAGTGCGAAGTACTGAAGGTATTACTGGATTTAGGAATTTTGAAAAAGGAAACCTCGATTACAGAGAAACTGGCAAGAAAACGATCTATGTCATTGACGATAATTTTTCCGTTTTTGGTATCGTTTCGTTCCCCGGAATATGTCTGTCATCAGCGCCGGGTAGGATGCGTTTGTCTCATGAACAGGCGGTGAAACGCTTTTATCCTGATTATATGGGGCTGGTATTTGAAAAAAATGTGCCAGAAATATTTGCTTTCAGCTATGCGAAAAGACCCACTGATTCTGCTGAGTAATGTGGGACAGTGGTGGGGAACGGATTCCAAGACCCGTAAGGAGGTACAGATCGACATTGTGGGGGTGCCGGTGGATGGAAATGAGTATCTGATTGGTTCCTGCAAATATCGGAATGAGAAGATTGGAATCGAGGAATTGGAACTGCTCGCAGATATGCAGTATTTCGCAAGAACGGAATCTTCCACTATTATATCTAAGGGGGCTTTACGCCGGCACTGTTGGAGGCAGAAATGCAGGAGAGGTTAGCATTGCTGACGCTGGAGGACCTCTATAGGTAAGTGGTATATTTTTCAAGGAGGTTATGGCCCACATCCACAATCACATAATCTCACAGACTGTCAAAAGTAAGTTCCACTCTTAGCCTAGATATAAATATTGAGGCCAAGATGTGGAACTTACTTTTTCAATTCATCCTATTTATAATCCCTGAAGACCTGAAACTATTCAAAAGATCAACCACAGGTAACCTCATCCTTATGGGTAGAAAGACCTTTGAATCTTTGGCTGTAATCCCTCACCTGACAGGGTAAATATAGTAATTTCACAACCAAGAAGTATGAAAATGACGGGGTGATTACCTTCGAGAGCATTACGACAGCTGTAGAATATTCTAAGCAAAACTATCCTGATAAAGACCTATACATCTTAGGCGGGGAAAGGTATATAGACAGTGTATGGGGCTTGCAGATGAGGTTATTTTAACTGTGTATGGCAAAGTGTATGAGGATGCTGATACCTATTTTTCCAGATGAAAATTAAGAAGGAATTTAGGAAACTGAGACTATCCTGGCGGGCAGCTTTGAGGGGGCAGGATTTGAAAACCTGTGTTTATAAAAATATCACACAATGAGAGAATAACCTATAATAACACTCACGATGAATTAAGACAATATCTTTATGGTAGTGTCAAGTGAGATATAAAAAGAAGTCGAAAAATAGGTGGTTTTTGACACTACCTAGTAAACAGTGGAGAAAGATTTGGGATAAGACAATCAATGGACTTATCCAGAGGTTCATGAAAGAAACAAGTGATTAGATAGAAGTTAAGCATAAATGAAAGTAATAGAGAAACCATATTAAGCGCGAAATCGCGGCATTGAAAATATAAAAAGTTTGTAAATAAAAAAATCTTCCATGATAATAAAGGGTGGAAATCTCTCGAATAGGATTTTCACTCTTTTTATTTATTACAGTAAAATGGGAATTCATCAAAAATGAGGGTGATTATATAAGTGTAAAGGTAATACCGCCCGGTTACCGTGGGCGTAGAGTGCGGTAACAGCGACCGAAGACGGCTTAAGATGTTCGGGGCACCGCCAACGGCTGAAACTATAGTTAAACTGAAAGGAAAGGTAATGGGTATGAGTATGAAGAATAATCTTAAAAAATTATCTTTTGTCTGCTGTTCTCATTTGCTTTAGTAGCAGTAATCAGTGGCAATGTAGAGAGTGTAAATGCAGGAACTAAGACGCAGGTTAATCGTACTTACAAGAAGAAGACAGTAGTATTGAAGAACAAAAAGGCTGTTAGTAAGAAGATTTCTAAGGGTTTAGCTAAGTTTGACAAGAAGATTTCATTTTACTTTTTCTAAGAAGTTATTTAAGAATAATATGGATTTTTTTGGAATACTCTCCACAGCAATACTCAGTACAAAGACTTATATGGAAAGATCGAGTGTTCAATGAGCTGGTATAATTTCTATGGTTATGATAGGATAGATTTGTTCGTTAGTACAAGACGACCAAGTCCAAGTTCAAGAAGTTCAAGTCAGGTATAATACGTACTGAGAAAGAATTTATAGACAGGATGTTAAAGAATGCAAAGAATTTAAAACAGTCCTTTACTATAAGTGTAAGCAAAAAGGTAGCAGATCTATTTAATGAGGGAGATTATAAAAGATTGTTTGGTAAGCTATATAATGATGTTGAATTTTCTGGATTTAGTTCCAAATGGATATACTGCAACAACTATGAACCACGGGACTTACTGGACCATGACAGTAAAAAATAAGTACAATATTACTAAATCAGATGTTAAGAACCTGGATGTATTAGTAAAGACCTGGACAGCAGAGAACATAAGGCCTGATATGACTGAAGTGGAGAAGGTAAAGAAGATATTCGAGTATATGACAATGGAGTACGCCTATAGTTACGGAGACAATGGAGAAGACTGGTACTATACAGGAGATAACAACCGAAATGCCAAACTGGGTAAGTATGATGTACATACTTCATTTGCACTTGCATTTATGAAGGGAGGGGTTTGCTCAGGTTATTCAAGACTATTCTATAGATTCGCCAAAGAAGCAGGACTAGAAGTTATATACATTACAGGAAGGACAGCTACAGAAAATTCTGCTGGACACGCTTGGAATATGGTTAAGGTAGATGGCAAATGGTACCACATAGATGTGACCTGGGGAAGAGTTAAGTACACCAATTCATCCGATGTTTTTATAAACTGGAATTACTTTCTTAAGGGAGATAGCACCATGAGCGATGAAACACATATACACGTTTGGGACAGAAATATGTATCCAACTGCAGAGGCTGATTATGTAGAACCTGATGAATTGAAGGACACTGATGAAACTATTGATGATTCTGATGAGCAAGTCACTGACGAAATCCCTAATTCTGACTTTAGCTTGCCAGATGTAATCAATTTCTAATGATTTAAGTTATCTAGCTATAATTAAAACCTGCTATCTCTTATTTGACAGGAATTCTGTCAGATGGGAGATGGCAGGTTTTTACATTAATTTTGTTATTTGTATTTCAAGCTTTTCGAGCTTATAAGGTTATATAACCCATGCTTGAACCGGCTACAGCTACGGGTTTCACACATGCTTTCAAGCTCTTTTAGAGCTTATAAGGTTATATAACCAAGAAACATGGAAGGGGTGATTATCAAAAATCAGTGTTTTCAAGCTCTTTAGAGCTTATAAGGTTATATAACGCATCTATGATGCTAGAGAATTTTATCACGCTCAGGCTAGTTTTCAAGCTCTTTCGAGCTTATAAGGTTATATAACCCTAGGCTTCTGGAAGCCTTGTAAATATGGACTTTCAGAGGCTATTTTCAATACCTCCTCAAAAAGCCGTTTTTAAAATGTGAACAAATTATGAACAAACTTTTTGCGGTTTGAAAAAGTCTCTGAAATGGCTTAAATAAGCCAAAATTAAGGGGTAGGTATTTTTTGCAATACCTAAGGGGTTTTATGACCCTAAAAATAGGTTTCCCAGATGAGTCTATGTTAGCATAAAGCATCAAAAAGGTCAATATCATTTTAAAGCTACAGATACAATGATGTATATTTGAAAAAGTAAAATCCATACTCATGCGGACTTTACTTTTTCAAATAACAGACACAAACAAAATAATTTTTGCTATTGACATTTTTCGGAATTGATGGTACTCATGGGTTCATAACAACTGAATATTGATTTTTATGAACTGATATTTTATTAAAAAGAAGATTAATCCCTCAGAGGGTTAGTCTGTTATTTTTAGTGAAGTATCGGTTTTTGTTTGCGGAAATTCATTCAAAAGCCCCGTGAACAAAACTCTCCGAAGGACGTGGACTTTGTGACAGGGAAGCTTTGCTTACTGCACCTTTGACAACTGAATTGCAAATGTACCCAAACTGATGCCGGGGAAGCCAAGCGATGATATGAGCAGGGCCAAGGTAGTGATAGGGTATAGATTGTCGGAGCAATCTGTGAAACAGTTAATCAAAACACGAAAAGCGAGAGTAGATTATGGATAATAATATAAAATCAATATTTACAAAGATTTAACAATATATTTACTTTATCTATCAAATTGCTTGAACAGGATGATATCTCATCTTACGTTAATGAGACCTGTGAAAATTCAATGGTTTAGCCAATATCCTTGCACTTGGAGAATATATTGGTTGGGAATTTAACCTTGGTTCATTTGAAGGTAGCACATTTTCTAGTGGTGATATCGGAACCACTGCTGAAGATTTTTACTGGGTTTTTAATCAGTGTGCAGATATAGGAAATACAAGCTTGAATATGGACTCTAATTTGTTTTCGAGCGGAAGAAAGATATATGCACTTTATATTGTAAGGGATGAAAAGGAGAAGATACCTCCTACATATGATGATGAGATGATTCAATTCAGAATGCACGAAGGTATACCTCAAGATACAAGAATTGCATTGATAAGGAATTTGACTGACATTATGAGGGAAACAGAGACTGTTGTTCGTATTGTTGGAGTTGGTAGTAAAAACTGTGGAAAAGACAGGGGATGATTTTTCTAAGCCTGCCTAAGAATATTTCTTTGAGAATGTGCTATGATAAAACTTATTTTCCCATATGTAGAAGTAAGAGAAGTAAATGAAATCTTGAAGAAATGCCTTATCTGCCTAAGGACAATTTCAATGAGCTTATGAAAGAGTTTTTATCTGCGCTTATTTATCACCTGATAAGAGAAGAGCAACAAAAAGCAAAAAGAATAGAGCAAGACGAAGGTGAAGGGAAAATGGAACTGTGTGTACTGAAGAAGAAGTTAAAACTACGAAAGAAAGGGACTCAATTGGATTATCCACCCCTTTGGAAAAGCTGGAATTGAGTGTTCGTGCATACAATGTTCTTAGGCGTGAAGGAGTAGAGACCTATGGAGAGCTCAAAGATTTAAAATGATGACGACTTTGTCAAAATGCGTAATTTAGGGTAAAAATGTAGCAGAAATAAAACATAAGTTGAGAGAGTTAAAAAGATTACAAGGTAAATATTTTAAGTGAAACAAACTATATGGGGAAGCTTGATGAACTGATAGGCTTGACTGAGGTTAAGGCTCAGGTAAAGAAGATAGCGAGATTTGCAAAAGATGAAGAAGGAGCTATCAGAGAATGGGAATATTTCTGCAGTATTTAATATGACATTTACAGGGAATCCAGCACAGCCAAGACAACTAGTTGCAAGGATAATAGCAGGTATATTTTATGAATTAGGTTTGATCAGGAATAATGGGTTGATAGAAGTAGGGCGTGCAGATCTCGTGGCTTCATATGAGGGGCAAACAGCAGGGTAAGGTTAAGGATGTATTTAACAGGGCAGAAGGGAGCGTTTTGTTTATAGATGAGGCATATTCCTTGTTTCAGTAGCTATGATGGGGCTTTGGCGATGAGGCAATCAACACCATTGTACAGGAGATGGAGAATAACAGGGAGGATACTATTGTTATTTTTGCAGGCTATCCGGATGAAATGAAGAAATTTTTTGACAGGAATCCAGGTCTTAGCTCCAGAGTGCCTTTCAGCATTGCTTTTAATGATTACTCAGAAAGTGAATTGATGGAAATAGTTAAAATGGAAGCAGGGAAGAGGATTTGAAGTGAGATGAGGCACAGAAGAAAAATTGTACTCTCTCTGTACTTTGGCAGTAGGAAATCTTGAGATGGGAAATGGACGATTCTGTAGAAATCTGGTTGAAGATGCAGTATTAAATTATGCAATGAGAGTCTATGCGGATGAGGAAAGCGGGAAAGAAAAGAACTGTAAGTTAATAGCTGATGATTTTGAGTTTAAGGCTGTTGAAGTGAAGAAGAAGGGGGTGATAGGCTTTGTGACGGACTAAAAATCAGTCTCCCTTGGTTATACTTATGATTGTTCATTACTATAAATACACTATGAGCTATAAAATACAATAGAGAAGATAGGTAACATTCAGTATTTTATAAATTGAAAACGTTAATATGAGTATATCATATTTTTGATAAAAATGATTCAAATAGATAATTTTGTGATTTAGGTAAAGGGAGAGTTTTTCAGTAAATAGTGGTTAGAAAAGAAAAATGATAAATGCAAAAGGTAAAAACATTGAAATATGGGAAAGCTCCTGTATAATATAATTAAAAACAGGTGATTTAAGATGAATTGTTTACATTTTATTAAACTGGAGTTTGAGACAGTAGCTAATAGAAACTTCATACCACAAGGCTATACAGGAAATAAACTGCGTGGAGCCATTGGAAGTGCTATGAATAAGTTATTCTGTGATGAAGAAAAAGGGTGCATTGTGAGAACTGTGATAATCTTTGCATTTATGGGAAAGTGTTTAAGCCAATCAGCTACAGCGAAGAGTTTACCACAGCTCCCGCTCCCTTTGTTATTGAAATGTCCGAATTTGATAAAGAGGGTATAAAAAAGGGTGATATATTAAGCTTTAGTATAAGTATTTTTGGAGATAGAGTGGTTTACTGGCAGGACTTAATGGAGGCAGTTTTGTATAGTTTTTCTCAAGGTGACAAGATATTCAATGCGTCTTTTTAGAATAATGAAAGTTATATCTAAGTTTGAGAATAAGGTGATTTGGGAAAATGGGACTATTGTAGACTATCCAGATGCTGTAGCTTGGAGTGATGTAGAATTACAGTCTATTTGTGGCTATGATTTTGATAGCTTGAAAATCAGAATTAAATTCATCTCCCCCCTGCTCCTAAAAAATGAACCAACCAAAGACTGGGGCTTTTCTGAGTTTATTGAAGCAGTATTTTATAGGATTGGCAGCATTATCGACCTTTACGAAGATGATAGGTTTTATGTGTTGTATGGGCTATTATACAGGAAACCTTATATTAAGACTGAAATAATTTCGCTAAAAGACAATAAGCTTGAACTCACATTGGAAGGAGATCTGAGAAAATATCTTGTTTATATCGACATAGGAAGTCATCTTCATATAGGCAAGAAGGCAACCTATGGATTTGGACAGTATGAGTTTGAAATTATAGAATAGGATATGGTGAAGTAGTGTAGGGAAGGGATAGAGAACTTTGATATCGTAACTAGAAAGAATAGATTAAAATGCCATATTAAAATATCAAGAAATTAATGCAATGCAGAGTTTCTTGATATTTTTTATTAATTATAGCTCAAAAATAGGAATTAGTAAAAATCAGGGTGATTATACAGTATAGAGAAAAAACAAAAAGTTTTTAGAAAACAGGAAAAAGCCTAAAAAGGGGGTGATTATATAAGTAGAAGGATGAAATACTTCATCTTACCCTGAAAACTATTTACCAAGGTAATCTCAAACGATTACACCACAAAAAGGAGGTTGGTTATGAAGAACTTAGTAACTGCAACATAAACTTACTCAAAAACGCAAGAAAAGGAGTGCGGAATGAAAGTAAAGAAAAATTTTATTATCTATTATCATGTTTGCTGTTTGTTTTGTAGTGCAGTTTTGGCAGTAATTCAACTTTAAGTTTGCAAAGGTGAGACACAAATCAAATCATACGAAATCACGAAATGTAGTAGTCAGCAGTTATAAGGGATTTTTATGATGCATTGAAAAACACCTGTATAAGATGGACAAGAACTTTACTATTAATATTACAGCAAGGCTGGATAAGGAAATTAGAAAAAAATAATTGGAAAAAGTGGTATAAAATATTCGATAAATTGTATGAAGAAGATAGAATTAAAAATATGCTTTATGATATGAAGTATGGCTATAGTCAAAACTTATTATACACTATGTTAAACTATGTATTTGCTATTAAATATGGTGTATCAAGTAAGGATTTAAATAGATATTATAAATATATAAAGAAATGGACTAGTAAGCACATAGAACCAGAGATGACAGATGAAGAGAAGGTTAGTGATATCCACGATTATATAGTTAGTAAGTGTAATTATAGCTACGGTGAAAAAGGGGAAAAATGGTTCAGCCGTAAAATACGTCAAATGCAAAACTGGGGAAATACTCTGTATATACACCTCTTGCAATGATATTTAAAAATGGAGGTGTATGTGATGCGTACTCAAAGCTGTTTTATGATATGGCTAAGGAAGCCGGGTTGAAGGTAAAGTATATCACTGGGGATATAGATGGTGGAGGCTTACACGCTTGGGACTTAGTGAAGGTAGAAGGTAAATGGTACCACATTGATGTAACATGGGATGATGGCAATGGTGGTGCTGAAGATTATGACTATGAATACTACTTAAAAAGCGATGACTATATGAGAGAAAACAAACACTCATGGGATAAGAAGTCATACCCTAAGTGTAAAGAAAGCTATGAGATAGAGGATGAAGATGAAGATGACTATGAAGATAACTATGAAGATGAAAACGATGAGAGGAGGATGATGTTTTAATACCTACACCTGATCAGTGTAATTCGCAGAGATGATGTAGTTAAAAGGTACGGTTGATATTGATTAGGTAGCGATTCACCAACAACAGGTTATCTACACCTAGTAGTTAAAGTTGAAATTAGTAGTAAATAATGGCGAATAAAAGAGAGGGGTGATAAGAAAAAATATTCATATGTACGGAACTTATTGTTGCCAAAACATGGATGAGATGGTAAAATCCCGTCTTTGACAGCTTTTTAAGAAAAAAAGCCTTGTAATTCGCTATAGAAGCGAGTTACAGGGCTTTTGGAAAAAATTTCACATATGCACGTTACACTATCTATTTTTGTTTGTGAAAAAAATATTCCTCATTTTTTTATTGGAACTATCTGTTTAGATGTACAGAATCCAAATGCATCGTGCAGTGCATCTGTGAGTTCTGTTCTGGTGTAAATGGGCTGATAACCTTTACCCTCGTACTTTATGAAATCCATTTCCTGAAGGGTAGGAAGTATCTGGTCTATGGTATATTTATTATTAAGTTTCTTTTCAAGATACCTGTATACAATAAGCGAAATAAAACAGGTTATGAAATGGGCTAGTATCCTGTCTTTCCTGTTTTAAATATACAGGACGTGCTTCAAAAATCAGTTTTCATTATTCTAAAGCATTCTTCAATCTCCCAACGTCGCTTGTTTGCCCTGACTATACTACCTATGTTGTCATTAAAGGTTGGTGCATACAGCAGAAACCATCATATTTTTCTTCATTTTCAATATATGACTGGTCTATGCTGTTTATGGATACATCTGCAATCTCCCCGTACTTTGTTGTATGGTCGGTTTTATAAATCGTTTAGGATCATTCTGTTTTTCCTTTCTATCGAAGAGCGTCCTTTTTCAATCATTTTCGCAGACTCTTTCAATCTGTCCTTTACGTACATAGCGCTGGAAATCACGGTATTTTTAAAGAGTATGAAACAATGAGCTTCTGTTCGATTATTTGTTTTCTGTCATGCTGTCTGTATGGACGATACCTTCCTCTTTAATCCATCGCGATCTGTAGAAAATCTTGTCTCTATCCTTTTCATTGTCTAATTCTGATATCCTATATTTTTCTGCTTCTATCACCATCGAGAAGCCATCCGTCATCAGCCATACACCACTCTTGTAAGAAGTCTTTAAGTATTTTGATAGGCTGTGTTGTTATATACCCGCGCATGCCGTTTTCGCTGTCGTAGGAATTAAAACACCGGTTTGTTGCAGATGACAGTCCTGAATCTGTACAGACAACAAACTTGGACATATCAAATCCAGAAAGCATCTTCTTTTCAAGCGGAATCATAGTGGTCTGTTCATTGCGGTTTCCGGGATAAATGCAAAAAGGATATAGGAATACCATCGCTATCCATAAACAGCCCCATTCCTACTATAGGGAGTGGGCGGTTTTCCTACTTTGCCAAACTGCTTATCATCCTCTTCATTGTCGATTTCAAAGTAGAAATTTGTACAGTCATAATAGATTACTTGAGTATTTCGTTTTTGCACTGCAGTGCTGTTTTTAAAAATGCGGCTCTGAATATAATCAGCCTCTTCAGCTATCACTGATAATGAGCGGTAAACATCATGCAGTTCAAAAGAGGGCTGTTCAATAAAACGCTTTGACTCTTCAAAGCTATTCCTTTTTGATGACGGGAAAAGTATTCTGCTGTATATAAGACGTGAAAGTACGTCATTCAGGTCGTACTCGAATGGGTGTCTCGCAGAGATTGCACGGCAAATCTTATGATGCCTAATTCATAATAAATATCCTGAAGGAAAAAGATATCCGCCATTAAACCTATGCTGTTCATTACTAACAAGGTCATTAGCGGCACAGAGCTCAATATTAAATGTTGCGGAATCTTCTTTTTCAACTTCATTCATAATACGCACCTGTTCTTTAGCCCAGGCTTTTGCATCTTTCACGCCATACATCTCGCAGATTTGTTTTTCTGAACCGAAGGTTTTAACAATCTGAGTTTTTGTTTTTCCCATTGATTCTAACTGTTTTAACAGCACGATAGGTAATTGAATATTTTCCGGTAGTCCATCCTAATCTCATAGTATTATCCTCCAATACTATTATAACGTATCGGAGTGGAACGTGCAAGTATAAATTTAAGATTTGACAAAAAAAATAAGCCATATCTGGCTTTGATGAACCTCATAACGGATTAGGTTGTCAAACTCCCGACTTAAAAAGCGATGACTATATGAGGAAAACAAACACTCATGGGATAGAAGTCATACCCTAAGTGTAAAGAAAGCTATGAGATAGAGGATGAAGATGAAGATGACTATGAAGATAACTATGAAGATGAAAACGATGAAGAGGAGGATGATATTTTAATACCTACACCTGATCGTGTAATTCGTCAGAGATGATGTAGTTAAAAGGTACGGTTGATATTGATTAGGTAGCGATTCACCAACAACAGGTTATCTACACCTAGTAGTTAAAGTTGAAATTGTATTGTAAATAATGGCGAATAAAAGAGAGAGGGTGATAAGAAAAAAATATTCATATGTACGGAACTTATTGTTGCCAAAACATGGATGAGATGGTAAAATATTATAAATATATATGGTCAGAACCTGTATTGTTTAAACAAAATGATAGTTGTTCAACTTCGAACCTTAAAACTAAGATTCATTTACTTACTACTAGACAATAAATTTCATAAAGTTTCTTACTTTTTAAGAATGGTGAAGCCATTGATATATTACATCCACAAACAAAGAAAAAGTACATATGGTCATTTAAGATACTAAAAACAACTCCGTATTTGGAGTAAATTAAAATTTATTATTTAAGGAGAAAGTTTATGAGTGAAGAAATGAGAATTAGAGACACGAGGACGTTTATTACTGTTATTTCAGAACAGGGAAAGATAAACTGGGTAGATCATATTTAAAAGAGTTAAAATATGATGCACCTGATAATTCAAATTTGAAATATGATAAAATAAGATTTCCTATAACTGCTAGCTCTAAATGCATATACACAACAAGGTGATAAAGGTAAGGATAATAGCAATATATAGCGACAACAATGTTAATATGGAAAAATCTTACATTATTTGATGATGAAATTAGAGACTTAATGAAGGAAAAAGGCATCAAGAAACAGATGGATTATGAAGTGGAAAAATTAAGGTGGATAGCTTTGTTGGAAGAGATGCAGATTTAGATTTATATGAGAAGTTACTTGACAAGATAAATGAAGGAGAGATTTTACATATCTGTATTACTTACGGTATAAAAAGCAATGCCTATTATATTATTTGATGTTGCGCAATATGCGTGGAAGGCAAAAAGTATAATGATATAGAGTGTATTATATAGGTTATATGGATAGAGGCAAGGTGAGGAAAGATACACCTAGAGGAGCAATCTATGATATGACTTCATTGTTCTATAAGCACGAGATATTGCTTGAACATGTAGAAATGGGTGATGAAAAATCCTATTGACAGTATTAGAGTGAAAGAAATAAATGAAAAATGATGACATGGATGGAGTAATACGAGAAAGGGAGGGATTGACTATGGAAGGAAATAATTTAATTAAATGTTATCCTGCACTAGAGAAAAAGGATGAGGTTATAGAAATTTTCAACACAATAGTTCCGGGAATAAAAAGATGAGGATATAACTGAAGATTTAGCTGAAGTAGTTTATATACCTGAGTTTAATGGCAAGTCTAGTAATAGGGGAGTATTTTTAAAAGAATTATAGTTATGTCATGGAGAATAGAATTGAAGATTGTGATAACGATGAGGATAGAATTCACAAAAGAATTACAAAAAGTATGGTTATATAAACATATTAGCGTATATTTGGAGTGTTGGGGTTAAATATCATTTTGGTTTGGAAATGTTAACCAGTGAACTTTTGGCAATATTGCAGAATCTTCCTTTTAACAACGGTGCTTACAACGGAATTGATGAAGCACAAGATGATAATGAAGCTGAACAAAAGCTCTCGGCAGGTATAGGATACCGTTATGAGAGCTATGGATACAGTTTGTACATTTGAATTACTTTAATACAGAAAAAGCAACAGGAAAAATAAAAATATTATATAAAGATTATTGTAAAAGAATAGAAAATAAATTGAATGAAAAGAATACTTCACGATTTGACCATAGTAAAAGGGATATTTTGGGTTTTATGAAAACAGAATTTGAGTTTGCCAGCCGTGAAAGGACACAAAAATGGGAATGAGGTATTAACGGATTATGGAAAAAGCAATGTCTGAAATTAGACACCGTAAGAAATCAGTAAAGATAATCGTCAAATTGAGGTTGAAAATAATGCCTTATGAAGAGAAAGGATATGTACAGACAGAACATCAATTCGATTTAGATAAAGGGGAAATAACTCATATTGTCCTATATTTTTATATATTATCAAAAAATATGTGTGGTGAGTGATTTAGAAGTATATAAAAAGGCTGGAAGATGATGAATCTATCCAAAAATTTTTGAAAAAGTCTGGCTTGCAGAAGACACTAATGGAAAAGAACACTCAAATGCGTTAGAGTTTTTCCCGGTAAAAAACAATGAAAAGAAAGCAAAAAAATAGGGCAAAAATATTTCAAAGCTATTTTTACATATGACAGATTAGTAAATAACTATTTTGAATATGAATGTACCGAAATGTATAATATTTACAAAAAATGCATATACGGTTTATTGGTCGATAATGTTACGTACTTTCTAAAAGGGATTGTTAAGGGTAGCGGTAATTCAGATGTGACTGAGACGGATAATATGGAAGAATTCCTTGATCGCGAGGTGGTGTATACAGATGAGACAAAGACGGATAACTTGAAGGAAGCAAGGGATGTTGCGTTTGAGTATACTAATATTCCAGAAGTTTTTAAACTCCTATGCTTACTAATGAGGAAATAAGAGATAAAGCAAGAGTAAAAGCAAAGAAGTTAGAACTGGATGAAAAATGACCTTCCTGAAGGCATAAATATAGATAAAATAGTAATTAAAAAGGAAGAGGTCGTATTGCTTTAGGGTGTTGTATGGATCAGGGAAAAATAATAGATGTAGATACAGTTACAGATTGGACTAGTAGATATGATAAATGGGTCGGAAAGATATGGAAATTTCTATAGGAGATATATGCAGGTATAAAAACCGAAAAACTGTTTCTAAAAGCCAATGAACCTGACAAGAGTTATGAAGGAAGACCCGTAATTGCTATATTTCTCAGATATGTAAAAGGATTAAAAGACATTTTGAAAAGAACTATCGTCTTTTAGTTTGTTAATATACTTAGAATTTGAGAAGATTTTTAACCTATAAATTAAGTGGACTCTAGTGTTGCGTGAATGGAGGTTTGATTATGTATCTTTCAATTTATGATATAAGTGGAATACAAAAATATATTTTTGATACTGAAAAAAACTTAAAGAACAAGTAGGAGCATCTGCCATAGTTCATTGGATTCTCTACGAGAAACTGCCTGAGGTAGTAGGAGAAGAAACGATTAAAGAAGGCAAATATACAGGAAAGTATATTTGGGAAGCTAGATTTAGATAAATTAACTGAACTAACTGAAAGTCATAAAGGTACGGTTGTAAGTGTCGGTGGTGGTATTGCTACAGTCCTATATAATGATAAGAAATATATGGACAAATGTAATAGAAAAATTCAGAAAGATGTTTTAAAAAGTGACAAGAGGAAGACTTAGGCTTTGCTATGCCTACATAGAGATAGAATTCTCAGACAACTTAAATGAAAAGTATAATGAACTTATAAGAAAATTGGCAGAGAGAAGTCAAAACCAATACCCTTTACTTGGCAGACGGTTTTCAATAGTAGAAGAAGATTCAAATCATGAGGCCTGTTACAGTCTTTGTTGAAGATAATAAAACAACATACGGTTCAGTATCACGTATAGAGAAACGAAGAAAATTTAAGGAAATTAAGGATGTACGCGATGAATTTGGTTATGTATATGCTACTCAGTTTGAGGTTTCAGAGAAAAGGACAGAAAAAGTTTTACAGCGGTAATTCATATAGATGGCAATGGAATGGCACATGAAAAACAGCGCATGATGTCTGAGACTTACAGGAGGTGCAAAAGAAGGACTAATTGAGCTTAGAAAAATTTCTAATGAAATAGCCGACTTGTATAATGAAGTCTTAAGAAAGACAATTTTGCAGACCTTTGAAGATAAGAAAGATAAGAAAGAAGAGAAAATAGCATTTTCGAAAAAATGGTGTCAGATGGTGATGATGTGACGGTAATCATTGAATCTTCCAGAGCTTTTGATTTTGTCGAGAATTTTATGGAAAACTTAAAAAGCTTTGAGAGACAAAGAGAATACAGGAGAAGAGAAAAAGTTATATGCTCTTAAACAAATATGAATTCAATACTACTGCAAGTGCAGGGGATAGCTTTTTGTTCATGATAAATACCCAATTTATGATGCCTATGGTATTTCGGAAAAATTTGTGCAGTATAACTAAAGAAAAAGGCAAAAGGAATGCAGGAAGATGAGGCGGTATCAGGATTTGATTTTTCATATCGTTGATGAGTGGAATTAAAAAGTGATATCAAGATTTTTAGGGAGAAAAACTACAATAAAGCTAATGTTATTAAATATAAGACCTTATTTCTTTGATGATGAAAAACTATTAATTCATATTCAGAGTTTAAGAGATTGAAAAACAGCACTAAAAACAAAGTTATACCGAGAAGCAAACTAAAAGTGCTTAGGAAGGCATATACACAAGGGAAAGAGCGGCAGATAACTATTATAAACTTTATGACTATAAGATATAAAGAGGATATTACAGAGTTTGATCCCCATTTATTCCTGATTATGACGGCAATAATTATATTGCAAGATTCTTTGATGCTATTGATATTATGGATATGTAGGGAGGGCTTATGTTGAGGGTATATTTTAACAATTAACTTACTTTCAGATATGTGTTGTAGGCGACGCAGGTAAAATGGAAGTTCAGCAGGATATAATTTCAAGCTATGATGATTTTGGATTGCCAATCATCTATGGTAGAAGACTGAAAGGTCTTTTGAGAGATAATGCGAATTTATGGCAAACTACGGATATATAGAAAAATAGTTGACAGGAATTATTTGGAACTGTTTCAAGTCACGGAATAATTAGAGTAGGTAATGCACAAATAGCAGATGCGGAAGAGATTAAAAGTGAATTATCCGATATAAGTAAAGATATAAGCTAAACAAGATCATAAATAGTGGGAATATTGAGGAAGTCTTTACTGCTACAAGGACTGCAACAGCGATAAATGATGAGGGAGTTGCAGACGATCAACAATTAAGGTCTTTTGGGGTAGTTCCCAAAGGAGTTAATTTTTATTCTGAAATAGAAATAGATGTTAATACTGATAACTGTGCTGAGTACCGATTATTAGAAGATGTTTGTAAATCTTTAAGAGGTATTGGGCTAAACCGTAACAGAGGTTTGGGAAGAGTTGAATGTTTCCTAGAAACAACAACTGTGAAGTCTTATGAAAAATGCTAAAATAGAGACAGGAAGCACTGAAATAGAGTATATCATTGAGACCAGAGATTCGGTAGTTTCTACAGGAGATTATATAAGTGGAAAAGCACTCTCCAAGGGTATTTTTATCAATCAACTCTTAAATAAAAAGCCAATTGGGGAAAATGAAGTACAAGAATTATTTATCAAAAGTCATTTTTCCAATGCATATTTTGTAAGTACGGTAAAAATATCTACCTATGCCGATTGGGATGTTTAACATAAAAATGAAAAAGATAGTTTTTACAGTATTATAGATGGATATAATATGGATGATGGCAAGCAGTATGTAAAGGCAAAAGGATATTATTGTATTCTTGATAATAAAATATACACTACAGAGATAAAAATAAAAACTGAATTTCATTTTTCCAAAAACCAAGGATTTATATAAGATTTCTGCTATTGATGGAGGGACAGACGTTTACAGGAAAGATTTATTCTGATAACACAGAGTTTCTGAGAAAATATTAGAAGTGATAAATAATAAGGGGATTATATACCTGGGAGGCTCTGTTAATGCTCAGTACGCACAATCATCAATAACAAATCGTAAAACAGAATGATACTTCAAAGAATACTGACAATAAGAAGGATAGTAACAATAACAGGGAACATAACAATAACAATGGTCTTGAAGCAAAAGATGGCAGACTAATTGTAGAATTTTTGTCAGATACGGTATTTATGAACAGCATTGGTGTAAATGCGGTTGATGAAGAGTCTATTAAATATAATTTGTGTAAAATATTAGGTGAAGAATTTTCAATTGAAGAAAATCTATACTGAAACAGTAAAGGTAGGAGGCTATAATTCCAAATGGAAAGCTCCAAGCGCAGATATCTTGCACTTAAGAAGGGTACACAAATATTAGTGAAGATTGATGGTTTGCCGGAGATTAAAGAACAGGGCTTTATTGGTTTCTTAAACAGTGAAGGATATGGTGAATATAAAGTTCATGATTTACTTAAATGTAATGAGTTTGATTGGAAAAAGGTAAACAGGATGAGATTAAAGGCAAGATAGATAAATCAAAAATACATTATCTCAAAAGTATGTAAAAATCTCACAAGAAGGATATGCCAGATAAGAGTAGCTAATAATTTTGACAATGAAACAAACCTTTCTGCATCAACAGTGATGAGACTGATACCTGCATTCAAGGCGACGGATATGGATGAGGATTTATGGATGCGTTTATATCTTATGTATCCAAGAATTATAAGGGAGAGAACAATAAAGGATTAGGGATTATTCTAATAAAATAATTGAAGATTTTTAAAAATTGATTCCGATATTGCTGATGAATATGTAATGATGGAGTTTAAAAATAACAAAAATGAAATGTTTAGAACTTTTCTTTGGGCCTACATAACGCAAGCAAAATTGTACTATAAAGAAGAGGTGATTATAGTGGTATAAAAAGGACTTTTAAAATCTAAGACTGCTTTTATGATAGAGCAATGGAGATAGCTTTAATTCAGATAGTGATATTTTAAAATATAGTGATGGTAGTATATTTATCCCTGGCTCTACTTTTAGCAGGCGTTTGTAGAGTTACTTAGAAGTTTAATTTAGTAGATAAAGAGACATTAGTAGATAAAAGAGACAATAGAGAATTTGTTTGGAATAGAAAGGCATAAAAAGGACAACTCTAGTAAAGATATGTCTGAAAATGAAGAAAAAGCAGGAAGAAGATACTCACATAGAAAGCGACATAATATTCTACGATGCATTAGCTGTGAAAAACGCCTTTTGTAAATGTTAGAGATTCAGTAAGACTGGAGGATAAGGTTTCTGTAGCTGAGAGTAAATTCGACTATGAAGTAGCTCAGGGAGGAAGTTTTAATTTTGAAATTGTGATAAATTGTCCTCCGCCTAAGAATAATGATGTAAACAAGAGTAAATACCTCACAAAAGAAAATATAGTAAAAGATAATAAACCTTATCTTTGATGGTTTTGATAATGGAGATATAAGGATAGGAGCTAAAACAAGCAGAGGATTTGGAGTTTTTAGCTTAGAAAATATGAAAGTATTCTTGTTTGAACTTATCAAATAAAGAGGATATGAGAAAGTACATTGAAGGTAACTTTAAGTTTTTAGACTGGGGTGATGATAAGACTAAAAAGAACCTATGATAAAAACTGACAGAAGGACTGTATCACAGAATTAATAAGGAATTGAAACTTAAAAAACTTTATATTCATAAGAGATTAGTGCTACCACGAAGAGGTAGAACCTTATGATAATGAAAGTAAATTTGTAGAACGTCAACTTTAACCGATGGCAGGGCAGATGAAGAAGGTAATATAGTTGTTCCCGGAACTGCACTTGCAGGAGCATTCAGAAATCATTGCAGAAGGATATTGAAAAAGCTAAATATAAAACCGAAGAAGTAAGAAAGGACTTCCTTGATAAGATTTTTGGCTATGAAACACCTTTTGTAGATGGGAAAGTAGCACACGAGGATCTTTGCTAATATATCCAAATCAAATGTGATATTTAAAAGAGACTAAAATTAAAAAGGACAAGATTACCATGCTTTAACCGCACAAGAACCGCTATCGACAGATTTACCGGAAGTGCTTTGAACAAAAGCTTTGTTACTGATAGAATGGCATGTTTGTAAAAGATGATGTGCAGGCAGTTATGGAGTTGGAGATTAAAAATTAGAAAAGATAAATTTAATGATATTGAATTGTCTTTTAGTTAAAAAGTTTGCTTAATACCTGTATAGCAGATTTATCTGAAGGATATTTGACTATAGGTGGTGCAGGAGCAATAGGTGGAGGCATATTTGAGGCAGAGGGAAGGAGGCTTAGGATGAGTAAATGCAGAGAATTCATTGGCGTTAAATATTTATCATCAGCTTTAGATTTTTAAGCTAAATGATGAGATAATACCTAGAAGACATCGGAGAGTATAAGTATGCAGTTATATACTATTATGATGAAATAAAGTTTTAAAGATTGATAAATCAGATTTTTAAGATAAATAAAGAAGAAACTGTCGGAGCTTCGTTTATTTTTCAAATGATAAGAATACCTATCTTTTAAGAACTGAGGATGGTTTTATAGGCAGGAAGATAGTTGATATTGAGATAAGTCCTAATGATGCCAATGCTGAATTCCTTGATGAATTGCAAAAAGGTTTCAAAACGTTTTTTTATCCGGCTAATGATGTAGTGGGTAATGAGATTTTGTTTTTGAAGGTGAGAAACTATTTTTAATGCAAGTGAAGAACTGAAAACCCATGATTATAGGGTTTGCAGGAGTAGAAAAAATAGATAGAAAGTCTGCGAAGGAGGTATAAGATGCCTGATAAGTTTATCAATCCATATACGTTTGTTCCTATAAAAACAGCTAATCCTGATAGGAGAGCAAAGGAAGAACATGATCTGACAGGGCTGCATTGAGTGTAGTTTAAGAGTTGAATCAAGTCTTTTTATTCCTAATACAAGTAAGAAGTTTAAGTATCTCCAAGACGAATGGGGAATTAAGGAATAATGTAAAGCAAAAAGTATTAAAAGAACATTACTTCAGCACGAGTTCTTTTCTTACGAGGATTTGTCAAATAATGGTGATAAAATACCTTCAAATCCTCCAAAGTATCCTAGAATACCCGGAAGTGAAATTAGAGGGGTTATAAGAAATGTGTATGGCGACTTACAAACTCCTGTATGTCTGTATCATAGATGGTGACAATCTCCTAATATGAGATCTGCTAAGCCTAAAAAGCCGGTCTTTTTAGACCTTGAATCAATGAAATTATATAAGGCAGAAAGGGTAATGTTAAATTCAAGAAATAGATGCGATAATGAGATAACCAGTGGAAAGAAAGTGGATCCGGGAACTTATAGCTCTGGAGAAGAAGTATATAGTTAAATCAGATAATAGTTATCAGAGAAATAATGGACAATATGCATACACATTTTGTAGATGAAATAAGAATAGCAGAAGACGGTATCAATGATAATGAATGTAAAAGGCTATGTAGTAATAGGAGAATATTTCCACAGGAAGCACCATCAGTTCTGTAATCATAGGAAATACGAGTGCAACAGGTAAACTAGATAATTTTTGAGATGCGATATTACGGAAGCTGACATTGAGACGCTTTGAGAATGTAATGAAAAATATAATGGAAAGACTGTAAGTGATAAATTAGAGAGCTTAAGAGAGATAGCGAAATGTACCGCTCTTATATTGATTATTACTTAACTAAGAAAAGCGACTAGAAGGGTATACTTCCTGTATTTTTATTCAATAGCAGAAACTAGAGGTGGTTCAAGTATAATCTATATGTCACCCGCTATGATAACAAAGAGTATTACTCAAATACAATATCGGATATTTGGAAAGGACAAACAAACATCAGTGCTGTGACGGAAAGAATGGATGGTGTCCTGCCTGCAGATTATTTGGTATGGTGGAGAAATCAGGGAAAAATTCAGATGCAATCGCCTCAAGGCTAAGATTTACAGACTCAGCTCCTATAGAAAAGTTTGAATTTGATCCTCCTTGTGTATTGCCAATTTTGGGGAGCCTAGGTTTCTGCATCTGAATTTTGTCTCAGCCTATAGCTAACGATGTATGTATGTGGAATTATGATTATTATACTTATAATAATAATGGTAGAAATGGTTTATGATTCAGAATTAGCTGGAAGAAAGGTGTATTGGCTTGGAAAGTGCTGTTTGTCGGATGTTAGCAATGTAATTTCTATTTTTAATAAAGGCAGACTAAATGTAAATGGACTAACTAGAGAAGTTAGGACATTAGCAGAGAACAGAACACGTTCGCTTCATAAAAGGAAATACAACTTTTAAAGGTATATTTTGAGGATTTAAGTAAAGAAGAGCTGATTGCCTTATATTTTGTCTAACATTGGGTGACTATGCCTCTAATGAAATACATATCATAGAATGAGTAAGGCAAGCCTTTTTGGTATGGGAGCTGTAAAAATAGATATAAAAGCAAATCGAACTCAACAATTATGTAGATGTGATGGCAAAATAGAAAAGAAAAACAAGAAACAGTTCTGAGATTAATTGGGATACTTACAAATTATCTAACCTAAATGTGATGAAGCTATAAAGTTCATTAAATTTTACTCTCAAAAGTTGCCTGAAGAACATATGGTAAAAAGAAGTAAGATATCCTGTAGGTGAGGATAATAGAGTAGAAAGGACAATTTACGAATGGTTTGTACTTAATAGAGGCTCTATCCGTAGCCCTAAAATAGAGGATACCTTGCCTGAATTAAATCCGGATATTAGTGTACAAGATCATAAATTAAATGAAAGGAGATAAATCTAATGAGAAATGTATTATTATCATCAATAGGAAAGCGGTATTTATAACAAGGCAGAGAAGTCAAAGAAGTACTATTCTGCTAATTACGTGATGGGTGATGACAAAGAAAAAGAGGTTGTTTCTGCCTATATTTATGATGCACTTATAGAATTTAGGAAAGATAGACAAAATTATCTTTATAGGAACTGCAGGAAGTAACTGGTTTCTTATGTATGAGCATCTTTTTGATGAAACCAGTAAAATAATGCCTGTATTGGAGAAGGATGAGGCTTATGCGGAAACACTTTTAGAGCTTAATGAGGCTAAGCCTGATCCTAAAAACCCTGCAAATATAGACAAGAATAAAACCCATCCAAATCTCGATGTAAAAGAAGTGAGAGAAAAGCTACAAAAACTAAAAAGATACAATGGGTGATATCTGTTTGGATATCATTATACTGCACTATGGGATTACAGAAGAAGAAATGAATGATAATTTTAAGATTCTTGCTGAAGCTAAGAGTTCCATGAAAAAGATGATAATTTATCCTTTGATATGACACATTCATTCCGTTCACTGGCTTTTTATGAGTTGCTCGCATTAAATTTCTTCAAACTGTCGATGAATAATTCGAAAAATATTGATTTTATTTCATACGGAATGCTTGAATACAACAGCTATAACGAAGGTAAAACACCTATTATAGACCAGTCTCCTATTCTCCGACTGCTTGAGTGGACGAAGGCGGCAGATGAATACAAGCGTTTTGGAACCACCTATCTCATAGATGAACTTATAAACAAGGAAGAGATAACATATGGAGTTGATAGGGAGGCTCATCTAGCCCTTGGCAGGCTTGGCGACATGGTGACTTCCAATAATCTTGATGAAATAAGGAATATGGTGTCAAACTGCCACAAAATCGTAATAAAAGGGACAACGGGAAACCATGCCATTGACTTCATCTTTAAGGACATAGATGACAGATTTGGTGCTGCACTTAGAGAAGGGGATAGGCCTGAGGATAAGACAAGGCTGTATATAAAGGTTGCGCAGTGGCATATGGAAAAAGAAACGCTATATTGCTTCTGCCATTACCGTAGTGGAAACAATGCTTAATTATTGTGATGAGATAGCAGGAGTTTTCGAGTGAGAATGATGGTGAGAAGAAAAGAGCTTAGGCGTGCATTGAACTCTAATTATGCTTTTGAAAAATAAAGTGCCTATTTTTGCAGAATTTGTAAATAATTATAATAAAAATAAGAGACTGAGAAATAAACTTTGTCATGCAAAAAATTAAGAAATGAGAATGAATTACGAGACTTAGAGGAGAATATTAATAAAGTGTCAGATCTATTTGAGGAAAGATTAGTTAATGATTTAAGCAATGTAGCAAAAACTTAGTGAAGCTATTATAGAAGTAGTAAATCAATATAAAGAGAACAATGGATAATGGTTTAATCAACAATTCGATTAACTAAAAAAGATATTCTGCAGGTTAAGGATGACCTGTAGAATATCTTTTATCCCCTCAAACCCCATAATTTCATCAGCTTGCTTCAATGTCTTAACTTTTATTACAATATCCGTCCATTTGAGCTATTATCTTAGCATAATCTGATATAGAGTAATATTTTTATATCTTGCAATAAGAGCTTTTTGATTCTGTATTTTTGAATTTACTATTGCACTTGCAATCCGGCGCTGTTCCTTGTCCAGGAAAAGCCTGATGCTGAGCCAATCTTATGATAGCACCTCCGCCACTTGCAGATATAATACGGTTTCTTAATTTACCACTACGAGAAATATAGATAACATCTATATTTTTATTAAAAAGTAGCTCTAATGCTGGTGTGGTTATCTGAGAGGAATTAAATAATACTATGGCTTGCACACATTAATTAAGGGATGCTTTCAATTTTTCTTCCCGTACTGTGTTAGTATAAGATGTTCTGAGTTGCGATGGATAACTATATCATTATGTTCAATATATATGGTCTTCATAATCACCTCCACTATTTCTACCTTTTCTACCAATATAATCACCCAAGTTTTTAATAAATTCCTACTTTTTATTAACTTTTTAAAATAAAAAGCTCTTTCGAGCTTATAAGGTTATATAACGAAAGCATCAGGCCAATCTATGACGTCGAGTTGGAGGCGTTTTCAAGCTCTTTCGAGCTTATAGAGGTTATATAACACCAATTACATAATAGAGATAAGTACCATTGTCTAGTTTTCAAGTTCTTTCGAGCTTATAAGGTTATATAACCATTGAAGATATTCAACAGAATAAGCCATTATACTTGTTTCAAAGCTCTTTTCGAGCTTATAAGGTTATATAACAAGGTTAAGAAGCCTGAAAGAAAGTTTTTACGTTTTCAAGCTCTTTCGAGCTTATAAGATTATATAACCCTAGGATTCTGGAAGCCTTGTAAATAGGGACTTTCAGAGGGCTATTTTTCAATACCTCCTCAAAAAGCTGTTTTAAATGTGAACAAATTATGAACAAACTTTTTAGAGTTTGAAAAAAGTCTCTTAAATGGCTCATAAGCCAAAAATCCGAAAGTAGGTAATTTTGCAATACCTAAGGGGTTTTTAAGACCCAAAAATAGGTTTCCCAGATGAGTCTATGTTAGCATAAAAGCCTTATAAAGGTCAACCACTTTATTGTCCTGAATCTCGCCCCATAATAAAAACTCAATATCTCAACATAGAATTAAAAAAATGAAAAATCCTTAATTGCCAAATACATGATCACAGGCTTCTACATATTCCTTGTAGGCAGCAGTATCTTTAAGTTCTGACAGGCTCTTGTATATGCCACGGTAATACCATTCCTGCTCTTTTTTATCTTTCTGATTGAAGACAAGCCACATATCATCGCCCTTTTCATCAAATGTCTTGATAGACAAACGCATATTTGAAAGTTTGTCAGACAGGCAGATAATTTTTGCCTCTATAGGAGTATTGCTTAAATGATATAAGAATGCTTCTTTTCTTATCTTCCAAGAATCAGGGTGCAGAAATATGAGGCATCTTGTCTTCGCTTTCATGAGAAACCAATTCAGCAACCCTTGAACCAAAGGATTTTTCAATGTCCGCCAATTTAAATGATGTATCTTCCACCACATCATGGAGGATGGCAGCTATTATTATGTCTTCATCATCAGTAAGGGTCATAGCTATTAACCCTGCTTCAATAACATGTGCAACATAAGGAATCTTAGTGCCTTTTCGGTAAGCACCATCATAAATGCTATGGTGGCAAATTGAACTGCTTCTGCTAATTTTTGAATTCATAACAATCCTCCTTATTTTTACAATGTTTCAAGGTCATAAACCTTGAAGTGTACTGCTTAGAACATGTTAGCGTGGTATTTGACCAAGGGTCAATATTGTAGATAAATATTTTTCATTTGCAGGTAGGTTGCATATTAAAAGTTCAGGAATAAGGTAAATCATAAGATTATTTATTGAAGTAAAAATAATAAATTATTTCTTAAAAATAGGAATTTGTCAAAAATAGGGGTGATTATATGAGTAGAAGGATGAAAACAAAGCAAATGAACCTGTAAACATTTAAAAATCAAGAAAAAGGAGACCAGCTATAGAAAGTTAAAAATTATCTTATTATATATTCTGATGCTTGTCCTTTGTCATCTATATTTGTTTGGTTTTTAATGATGCTTTAGAAGCTGTAAATGTTGTAGCAAGGAGAAAACAATGTTGTATCTCGGAATGCCCTTAGTAAGTACATATGACGGTTATTACAAAGCTATAAAAAACACCTTACAAGATGGATAAAAACTTTACCATTGAGACCACTTTTAAAACTTGATAGGGAACTTAGAAAGAATAAGTTGGAAAAATGGAACAAAATTTTTGATAAATTGGATAAAGATACCAGAATTATGAATATGCGTTACGATACAGAGGGAAGTTATAGTATTACTTACGATAGTCACGCTAAATATGTATATGCGGTTAAGTATGATTCATCGAGCAGGACTTAAAAAGATACGATAAATTTATAAATAAATGGAATGAAAGCATATCGATTCAGGGATGACTGATGAGGAGAAGGTTAGAGATTCATGACTATATAGTAAGTAAGTGTAATTATAGTTACGGAGACAAAGGAGAAAAAGGTGGTTTTATAAAAACATTAAAAATGCTGCAAGTGCAAAAGCTCGGCAAGTACTCTATATATACTTCACTTGCTATGGTATTTGAAAACGGTGGTGTATGTGCGGCATACTCAAATCTATTTTACGATCTTGCAAAGAAGGCTGGGCTGGAGGTGAAGTACATTAGAGGAACTATAACTAATAGTAGAAGACATGTCTGGAACTTAGTAAAGGTTGATGGCAAATGGTACCACCTGGATGCAACCTGGGATGATAACAATGGTGGAGTTAAAGACTATAACTACAATTTTTATCTTAAAAAGCGACAAGTATATGAGAGAAAAATGATCATTTATGGAACCAAAAGTCATATCCAAAGTGTAAAGAAAGCTATGAAATAGAAGAGGACGAAGATGATTCTGATGATTTTTGAATACGAGTATGATATTGATGATTTTGAGTAGTCATTGATTTGCTGCCTATATCATAGAAAAAATATAAAAAATAGGAATTCGTTAAAAAGAGGGTGATTATATAAGTGTAAAGGCAATATCCGCCTGGTTACCGTGGGCGTAGAGTACGGTAACAGCGACCGAAGACGGCTTAAGATGTTCGGGGCACCGCCACCCGGCTGAAACTGTAGTTAAACTGAAAGGAAGGTAACAGGTATGAGTATGAATGACAATTCCAGGAACCTTATTTTTAGCCCACTTTTATCGTTTACACTGGCAGACTGTTCTTAGCGGTAATGTTGCAAGTATAGGGGAACCATGGTTGATGCCGGGCGTGCTACTAAGACTAAAACATATATCATCAAGACCTCAAAGGCTCTGTAGCAGTAAGATTTACAGAAGTTTAACCGGGGGTGAGAGGGAATATGAAGAGGGCTTCATGATTATATACGCATAAGAAAAAATAAAAAGTTTAAAAAATTTTCATAAAAACAGGAATTCGTCAAAAAGAGGGTGATTATATATAGAAGCACAAGTAGACATTTATTTATAGAAAGGCGGTACAGTTATGTGAATAAGATAAGTGCAAATGATTAGCAAGAAAAGGCTGAGGGTGGCTGAGGCTTAAGTTGTTCATTGAGAAAAAGAAAAGGGATTGCTGATGCTAGAAGAATCTGGTAATTAAAAAGCGAAAGAGGTTGTACTACACCTGAAATACAGAAAAATATGCAATAATTTTAGGTGAATATAACAACCTTACAGAGATTATGCTTGCTGAATTATCCGAGGACTTTGAAGCTGTATCACGTTTGGTAAATGAATATAATGAAGCTACTGCAAGGAGGAGTCTGTTTGCAGCATCAGACAATAAAACAGACTTGTTGAAGAGGGAAGACAGCAGGAATAGAGAAAAGCAGAGGGAGATCCAATCAGCACTTTCGTCTTACAAGGAAAAAATATTGTTCTACAGTGAAAATCACGTTCACGAAATAGAGCAGATATACGCAGTAGAAAGGGCAAAAATATGCACTTATTGGAGTGGGGTTCTAAGCGTAATTAAGGACTTAGAGTATTTTAGTGTATTGGAAAATTGACACGGACAATAATGAAGGATTGAAATTGTATAAACACAATAGGATGAAAGCTTTGAACTATAAATTCTATTTATGAAGAAGGAGGAAGTGACTATGAGTTGGTTTAATAAGAAGAGGGAAGATAAGAAGGAATCATACGATGTTGCAAGTGAACCTAGTCAGACTGAGCAAGGATTAAAAAGATGGTGAAAATGGGTTGAGTGATAATCAGGGAATTCTCAAGAACTGCATTTGCAGAAGCAGGAACTATGTGGTACCACTTGACTTGACAATATTTAAGCGCCAACTTCGATGACATTATAGATGACTTGATTAATTCCCAGCAACTGGATAAGTATAATGATAATTTTGCAGACAGTACCATCGAAGCAAAATGAAGAGTTGGCTATTAAGGAGATTGAAAGACATGACACAGAATTTAGAGACTTTAAGAATGTTAAATACACAGACTTGGCCTTGACGGAATTAGTGGAATATAAGAATGCACTTACTATTGTAAAGCATGGTTGTTTGTGATAATGAACTCAGAAAACTTCGTACAATAATAAATAAAGGGACAGTTTTCGAGGAAATTGACAAAGAGGAGGGATGGAGGAGAATGAAAAATAATTAAAAATAAAAATTGTTTATAGGAATTCATCAAAAACAGGGTGATTATATAAGTAGAAGAGTAAACAAGCAATATATAGGGGAGGCTAACAGAGCCTCCGGAAAAGGAAAGTGTCTATGGAAGCGAATGGTTTGAGAGCTCAGAACTTCAGTGTTGAAAACTATCTGGAACAGACCTGCAAGACAAGAGAAAAAAGTCGTACAAGCACAAAAAGACGGTTTGGAAAGATGAAGGCAATTGGTATTACATTTGCGTTGTCGCTAATGGACTGTGCAGTAATTCTACCAGTCAGTCAGTAGTAATGGAGCAAAATCAGATTATAGCAGTGGGTCTGCTTGCGATAGGGATGTCATTACTTCTCAACTTCATACCATTTTATGCGACGAATTCTTTTTATAGAATGGAAAATATGGGCTGAGAAATCACGCAAAAACTCTGTACTATTCTGGCTATAGGGGCTTTTTATGCATATATACAGCGATTTCTTACCAAAGATATGCATTTAGGGATATGTTTGCAGTAGAAGAAAATCTTTAATTAACAGGGTAGCTTCGATGAAACTAAGAACACTGAGATTGCTGAAAATGATGATGGACGTTCAGAGGAAAAGGCAAACGGAACGATGGCATTGCTTATAGTGGAGCCACTTGTAACGAGTATATTGTCACTATTATTTCTTATGCGACCAACAAGAAGTTAGAAGAGAAGCTGGAAGAAACAGAAGGACTGGCTAATGACTTAAAACAGCTGGAATCAGAGCTTAATTGTGCAGTCAAGAACTGGAAGGTATAGACTATGAAGGACTGAAAGAGAGTGACAGACGGAAGTTTGAAGAAGCACAAGATTTTTATTCATAAGCACTACGATATGTTGAAAGTCAGAGCACGTGATGAGCCTTGCAAAGCACTCAAAGGAAGCTGATGCAGCTATCTAAGCTAGTGTGACCGCTAAAACAGATAACAACTAAAACGAGAAAGAGAGGTAGAGCTATGAAGGTGAGAAGAATTGTAGTAAGTATGTTGATTATGGCATTTGTATCTATGATGATTTTCGGGCTGTTCAGAAGGAGATATGCAGAAAGTATCAGTTGCAGTTGTAATGGGAGTCCACAGTAATGCCAATACAATAGGTTTTGATTCTGATGCGTTGCATTCTGCACTTTATGAAGCGTCCTACCTCACGGAGAAGTTTCGTTTTGTAACCTGTGAAGGAAGCCCAAAGGTCATTTATTCAGCTTCATACCTGAACCAAGCACCAAAGGATTGTCAGAAAATAAACAGAGACTCATGCAGAAAAAGCACCAAAGAATGAAACAGATTCTTCTTGGAGCAACACTGACAGCGAGAAGTAGATACACTAAAAAGTATAAGGTATTCAGTGGACATTTTAAGACAGGCAGATGGCAAAAAGTTATTATGTATAATGGATACAGGGATACAGACAACAGGATATTTGGATCTAAGCACAGGGCTTTTAGAGGCAGAACCTGAAGATATAGTAAAGGCTCTTAAAAATGAAGATGCATTACCGGATCTATCAGGTATTGATGTTATGTGGTACTTCTTGGGACAGAGTGCTAAGCCTCAAAAACCTTTATCAGAGTATCAAAGCACAGGATTACAGGCTGCGGGAGGCGGTTTCTAAAGGCAGGAGGAGCAAAGATGGTAGAATTTAGCAGTATTCCTGCAACTAATAAGCCATACAGCGGTCTTCCATCTGTCAAGGTTATTGATGCTGATAAAGAGAAGATAAAAGTTAAGGCAGGCAAAAAGAAAAAGGAGGTGATTGTAAAGAAGATGGTACTGACTCTAATGAACTGAAATTTGAAGGAGATAAGGCAGAATTTATTGATATAAAGGAAGCCAAACAGGTTCTATCGGGATTAGCAGAAGCTTTATCAATTAACCAAAAGACGGAAATCATTATAATTGGAAGCACTGCATGGAGGCAAGAATAAAAAGTTTTCAAAAAGGCTCTCAGCAGATCGTGCAAATGCAGTTAAAATGTAATAGTCTCAATGGGAGTAGAGGAAGGAGGATTAAAAACGTTGGGGCTTGCGGATGAAGACCCTTGGCATATAGCAGATTTAAAACGAGTCGGGACATCAGATAGAGGACTTGGCAGCACAAAACCGCAAGGTGGTTATACTGGATACAAATGATGAGGAAGCAGCACAGTTCAAATAGCAGTTACTTTGAACCGTGATAAGGAGGTGATACAGGATTAAATTATATATCCTAAAGAAGCGCCGTTGTCATTGAAAGCTTGAATAAAGGAAGATAGCGATGGCAACATGTGTGTTTTTGAGGATAGAACTCTAATCAAGTCAGCTAAAGCATCCGATATATTATACATGGCGCTTATTAAATGAAATTGAGAGGTGGATGGAAATGAAAACAACAATGAAGCAAAAGATAATGTATCTGATTCTATTTATGTGCTTTTTAACACTAGCCTTGCCTGAGAAAAGCTATTGCAAGTATTAGAAAAGGATGCTGGAATTCTCGCAAGCAAGGGCAGAAGAAAAAGGTTGTCAAAAATTAGCTCAAAGAAGCAGTTGGTTAAGAGTATTGATGAATACCTAATTAAAGGAGCTAAGGAAATCAGATTTCAGATTGACAAAAAGGTGGTTTCTAATGTTGACAGTTTTGATAAAAGTCTTCTGGGGAAAGAAAAACAAAGCTTTATTGCTTCGGAATTACTTAGTAATATTAAGCAATACAGCTATGAGGATGACTACAATCAAATATCTTTTTCGTTAAAAATTAAATTAACTTATAAGTTACCAAATAAAGAACTGAAGAAAATTATAAGCAATATAAAGAAGGTTGATAAGCGACCTGTAATCGATAGTAGAGAAGAAGTAAAAAAAGTATTTTTAGATAAGCTTTATATACTTGACAAGAAATTTATATTAAAAAGTAAGTAAGCCTATTTATAAAGAATTAAAAAATGATTTTAAGACCTCTTTGGAAGATGAACCAAAAGTATAACGACTTAGCAGAAAAGGGTATGGATTACTCAGTCTTCACGCATATATCCAAAGTTTGGAGTATTTGAATTCGACCTTGATACCAAGCTAACTAAGCAGACAGGCAGATGATATTTTAGCAAAAGTTACTCCAATTATTCACTCTAAAGATGAGTTATTTAAAGAGTTGTAAAAAGAACTGAAAATGCGGAAGAGGAATTTTTCTTTGAATGTTGCATCAAGTGTGATAAACTTTGATGACGAAAAGAAAAAGAGGATATGTGGGATAGCCTATATGCTCTGCCTGAATTTAATGATATTTCCCATCACTTTGACAATGCTTATTATAGATGGATATCTTATAAGGGATATGTCAAATGGACAAAATTTCAGAAATATGAAATTACAAAAGAAGATATCGAGTATTTGAAGAAAAAGCATAACTAAGTGGGTGGCAGATAACATAAGACCTGAGATGACTGATGAAGAAAAGGTTAGGGCAATCAATGACTTTATGGTAAGGGAATATCGCTATACTTATGGGGATAGAGGAGAGCTTTCCGGAGATGAGAGAGGAAAAGAAAAGCTTGGAAAATACTCAGTTTATAGTTCATTTGCCTTACTTTTCGGCGGAGGAGCGTATGCAACTCTAAGGCCAATATGTTCTATAGACTTGCAAAAGAGGCAGGACTTGAAGTTCTTTATATTTCAGGAACCGGGAATGGTGGAAACCATGCCTGGAATATGGTAAAGGTTGACGGAACCTGGTATCATCTTGATAATACTTGGAATAGAGGGCATTATACAGATACTCCTGAGTACGAGTATTTTAACAATAGAGATTATTATTTAAAAGGCGATGAAAGTATGAGAAAGGACCATCTCATGGATGCATCAAAAGTATCCTGCAACACCGATGGACTATCAGGGTGATGTGCCTATAGCCTATAATGAAGAGAATATTATAAAGAATGTTTGCATAACCATAAGTCAACCTTAGTATGGTTGTCTATGGGGTTAGATGATGAATTTTAGTATTTGAATTTGAGGCTATGTAATAAAAAGGAGATTTGAATCATTGATGAATGCAGAAATGTTTTCAGAGGACTATATGAATGAGGGAAGAATAAAAATGAAAATAAAACTAATAGCCGCAGTAGACCGGAACTTTGCTATAGGAAAGAGAGGCAGTCTACTATTTAAAATCCCTGAAGACCTAAAGCTTTTTAAGCGACTAACACAGGACACATTGTCCTCATGGGTAGAAAGACCTTTGAATCCCTTGGCTGTAAGCCTCTATCTGATAGGGTAAATATCGTAATTTCCACAACCAAGAAGTATGAAAATGACGGGGTGATTACCTTCGAGAGCCTTACGACAGCTATAGAATATTCTAAGCAAAACTTCCCTGATAAAGACCTATACGTCGTAGGCGGGGGACGGGTCTATGAGGAGAGCTTACAATATGCGGATGAGGTTATTTTAACCAGATACGACAGGGCGTATGAGGATGTTGACACCTATTTTCCGGCAGTTCCTGAGACTGAATTTAGGGAAGAAAAGACATTGCTTGAAGGGAGTTTTGAAGACTGTAAATATAGAACCATTGTTTTTACATAGAGTTATATAATAGATAAAAAGCTTAGAGCTGGGATTGAAATAAGCCCCTAATTTTATGCTCCCTTTTTCTACCTATATTCTAATCATAATGTTGACAAAATTGATTATAATGATTAGAATATGAGTAGAATATAAAAAGAGGTGAGTTGAATGGAGTTTAGAGAAACTGAATCTATTGAGTTAAAAAGCTATAGTACAGGAAAGCATCAAAAAGAAACAGATGGTGATAGCTTTGAGGATATGCGTTCACTAAATCAGATGCTAACTTTGAGACTACAAAAAGAGGTTTAAAATCCGAAAGGTTGCATTTGAGCGCCGTATGATACAGACTTTGAAAATGATTTCATCTGATGGCCTTTATACCAATCTTGGTTTTACTACTGTCTGAACAATGTCCATTCACCATAAAAGGCAGCAGTTTTTGAGGGAACTAACCAAAAATGTGTTTAAGGACAGAAGAGAGTTTTTGCGGCTCTATTATGCAGCAAATGAATGAGGTCTATAATTATATTGACTTATACAATAAGACTTATTCAACCTTCCATAAACTCCTGCGTATTGATGCCAGAGATTACCCGGAGGTAGCTCTTCGTGAAGCACTTATGAACACGCTTGTGCATCGTGATTACTCATTTAGAGCCGCTACATTGATAAGCATTTATGATGACAGAATAGAATTTGTGTCTGTTGGTGGACTTATCTCCGGTTTGGAACTTGACGACGTGTTGGTGGGTGTTTCTGTCTGCAGAAATCCACATCTAGCTAATATATTCTATCGATTACAGCTTATTGAGGCCTATGGTACGGGCATGAAAAAAATACTGGAAGCCTATGCTGATTCAGCGGTACAACCTCAGATACTAACAACAAGTAATGCATTTTAAATTACCCTTCCTAATTTGAATTATGTAAATAACAAACCAGAAGTTATTGGTGTAGTTAGAGAGTCGGAAGTTCATACCTAAGTTCAAGGGAGGAGAAAATCTTAAATTATTTGAATGAACACAAATAATAACTAGAAAAAGGCACAGAGCTACTTGAAACCAGCCAATCAACTGCAGGTCGTGTTTTTGAAAAATAATGGTAGATAATGGTTTGATTGCGCAGTATGGTGGAAGCAGGTCAATATGGTATGAGCTGATAAAGAAGTAAATGATGAAAGCCTAAATAATATCTCCACAAATCCGATATATGAATTAAGACAATGTGTTGTGATGGGAGGTGTGATATGAAGATACAGGGGCAATATGATTAACAGCTTTAACTATAGAAAGACAGACAAAAATAAAAACAGATAAATGATGAAAAGAATAAGCTAATTCCTGATGATGACAGCTCTATTGAAGATGAAAAAGGCAGAGGCAGACAAGGATGAAGAAGGAAGAGCTATGCGCAGCTGCAGAAGAATTGAAGAAAGCAGAAGAGGCTAAAGAGCAGGCAGACGCAAAGGGTAAGGAAGCCAGGAAATTTGGAGCCATCTTAGAGATATTTAGAAGAATATCAAGGGGCGATAAGGGTTAATCTAAGGATGAAAGCGCCCTTATGGAATATGATATGAAGCTCTATCTTTCCGCAAAGAATCTCTGCACAACTTGCTTTGCAAATAAGAAGACTAAAAATATAAAGAAATCTCTTGTTGAAGAGCTTGAAAAAGCAGATAAAGAAAAAGGAACTTAAGAAGGCAGAAGATGCTGAAAACGACAAGACTTCGGGAGAAGATGCTAAGGTAGAAGGTACTGAAAAATCAAATTCAGGAACAAAAGAGCGCTTAGGCGTAAGTATAGATGTAAGTGTATAAAAAATCGTTGTAATCCCCTATGTATAGTGGGTTACAACGATTTTTGAGGCAAATTCTCTCCAATAACATTTCAAACTAAAAACTATTTGAGAAACCATCTTGTGACTGCACTTTTATATAGTAAATATCTCCTTAATGATATGCTGAATAAATACTCCTTAAGGAATTACACTGAAGTGGATAAGCCACCTATCAAACGGCTTAACACAGGTGGAGAATCCTGCAAAAATTATTTCTTGTTCTGTATATTATTATCTGATTGCTCATTGCCATGAAGAAGCATCATCTCAGCCCCAATTAGTACAGCTCCCGTTTCTGCGCTATGCTCAGGCTCGCTTATCTTTACATTTTCATTTCTTGACTTAAAAGCTGTTATGAACCTTTCTCTCACAGGGAGGAGCTTGGTTAGTATGCTTCCGCTTAGCATAAGCTCAGGGTGCTTGCGTTCTAAGCCCTTTATAACTGCCTCAGCTAAGGAGCAAAGCTCAGAGACTGCCCTGTCGCAGATGTCCATAGATGCCTTATCGCCCTTTGCCATTCCCTCTGCAATGAGTGGTGCAAGGGCTGCAATGTCATTCTTGCCTGTGTTTTCAGAATATACATAGGCAATTAGTTCAGGGATTGAAGATATATTAAGCCTTTCATACACTAGTTCAGTAAGTACGCTTTTCTCGCTTCTACCGTCATTTTCCCTCACTACCCGGCTAAGTATATCACGGCCTATGGCATAGCCTGAGCCGACATCGTCTATGAGATAGCCCCAGCCGCCACTTCTAAGGCTGTGTCCTTTGCTGTCTATGCCGTTACATATAGAGCCTGTGCCTGATATGAGTACAGCGCCTGCTCTTCCGGAAAGACCGCCCTTAAGTGCAGTTATATCATCTCCAACTATGACAAGCTTTCAGCTGTAACCGTTCCCGCTAAATGCTTTTCTTATATTTTCTACTATTTCAGGGTTGCTTGCACCTGCTGTTCCCACTACTATCATTTCGCAAGGCTTAAGCCCTCCTTCAAGCCCTTTTAAGAAGTTTAACATACTAAGAACGGCTTCGTTTAGGCTGCCTGAGGCTATGTTTTTTACATTTAAAGGGCCGCTCTTAAAGCTCTTTTTTTCTTTGCTTAGTATCTCACAAGGAGAATCAAGGCTGTCAAAAAACCTCACCTCAAGGTTAGTCTTGCTACCTCCTCCGTCTATTCCTACTATGTATCTGATAATCTGGGCCCCCTTTCTATCTTGTAATCTTGCCCATAACTACAGGGTGGTTAGCTCCTGTTGCCCTTGGTGCATTGTTACATCTTCCGTATAGGCAGTCATTTGCAAGGAGGGCAAAGGCAACAGCCTCTTTGGCATCCCCGCTAAGCCCCAAGTCTTCATTGGTTATGACCTCGGTCTCAGGGAGGTATTTTCTTATATAACTCATCAGAGTGTGGTTGTTGGCACCCCCTCCACCTACTATCAGCCTATCGGGTGTCAGCTTGCAATGATTCTTTATGGAATAATATATGGTAAAAGCCGTATAATTAGTGATTGTAGCAAGCAGGTCTTCATCTGCCATCGAAAGCCTTTCACCCTCTTTTATTATCCTATCCAAAAACTTTGAACCATATCTCTCACGCCCGCTGTTCTTTGGAGGTGATTGCCTTATATAATCATCATTTTCTATGATGAAGTCAAGCAATTCTTTGTTGGGCTCGCCCTTTTCTGCCAGCCTTCCTCCCTCATCATACTTTAGCCCTCCGCTCGTGATACGACTTATACAGCCGTCTATCAGCATATTTCCGGGGCCTGTATCAAAGGCAAAGACCTCATCAAGGCTGCCTCCTTTCTTAAGTATTGTAATGTTGCCGATTCCGCCTATATTTTGGAGGGCTACATTCCTTTTACTGTCGCTATAGAGGACAAATTCGGTATAAGGCACAAGAGGTGCACCGGTTCCACCTGCGGCCACATCCCTCACCCTGAAGTCGCTTACAACCACAGTATCAAGACTTTCAGCTATAGGAGAGGAATCCCCTATCTGTAAGGTGGAATTGAAGCACTTACCTAGAAAATCAACCTTTACAGGCTCATGCCATACAGTCTGGCCATGACTTCCTACAAAGGCTATTTCTTTTTTATCTATTCCTGCCTTTTGATGACTTCCTCACAGGCATCAGCGCTAAGCTCGCCGATTAACATATTCATCCTGCAGACCTCTTCCATGTCAGTAGGCTTCCCATCCGCAAGGGAGAGGATATGAGCTCTAACTTCTGCTAAAGGGAAGTGTGATAAAGCTTACCAGGCCTACCTTGGTGCTAAGTCCTGTACCGCTTATTTTTACAAGGGCAGCGTCTATGCCGTCTACGCTGTGCACTCATAAGCCCGATGGCATGTTTAGTTTCATCTTCATTTTTAATGTTAAATATCGCATTTTCCATTTAACTAGCCTCTTAAGAAATCCTTGTAAATGCCTGGAGTTGAATCCTCTATTAGTGTTGCCCCACATACCTTGGTATAGAAGTCGGCTGGTCCTACAGAGCCAATGATGGCATAGCCGTAGCCCTCTTCCCTAAGAGCCTCAAGTGACCCTAAGAAGAAGTGTCACCTATTCCTTTTCCCTGCTCGCCATCAAGTACACGGGTGGGGCCGAAGAAGTCTTGGCAGTAGCGTTGTAGCAGGCATAGCCCACTATTTCACTGCCTCTTGTTGCTATGAAACAGGAGACAGGGCTTTTTCAGCAGCTTTCACATTCCCCTGCGGCATAGTCGCTTGAATATTCGCTAACCCATTTAACTATCCTTCTTAAGTCAGGAGTCATTGCCTCCTTATTTCCCACTCCTGCTTCTTTACATCTCTTGTAGATAGGCGCAGAATCAGGTAAATCATAGAGCTTTACAAGCATATCAGACATATTGTTCCTCCTTGTGTAACATATAGCTTTTAAAAGATAATAATTCTCTCGTGGGAAAGCCACATTCAATTTTGTATACTTCCCACACTTGTATCATAAAATATACTCTTTGTAAAGCACTTAAAAATGTTTCACTATCTTTTCTAAATATCTCCATCAGCTCTTCTATATCTGTGTTTTCTTTGGTAAAAAGCTCAGTTCCCGTAAGCAAAGTGAAGAAGCTGTGAGTATTTTCCTTTTCCTTTGGCAGGAGCTTAAAGTCATCTCCGTACAGCCTTTTTATGGTGAATAGTATCCTAAAGCCTGTTTCTACAGCCCTAAACTCGTGATAGTCAGTGATATGAAGCAAAACTCCCTCACAGAGTTCTCCCTTGTATTTTGAAAATGTAGGGGTGAAAAATGCAGGAGTAAAGATGACTGAAGGGAGTTTAAGGCCGTTTAATTCCTTTGCCAGCACCTCTGCCTTTATGAAAGGAGAGCCAAACTGTAGGAAGGGAAGGGTAGTTCCACGTCCTTCAGAGATGTTGGTTCCTTCAAGCAGACAAAGCCCCGCATAAGCTAGAGCTGTTTCAAAGTTTGGGATATTCGGGCTTGGAGGCATGAAGGTAAGGCCGGTTTCCGGAAAGAGCATATTTCTGTCCCAGTTTAATACCTCCAAGATATGGAGATTGTCTTTAAGCCCTATTTCACTGTCAAACAGCCTTGCAACCTCGCCCACAGTCAGTCCGTATCTTTGTGGGAGGGAGAAACAGCCTACATAGCTAAAATACTCCTCCTTAAGGATATTTCCTTCAACCTTGCCTGATAGAGGATTCACCCTGTCCAATATGAGGAGGGGGAGGCCTGCTTTTTTACAGTCATTCATCACATTTTTAAGTAGTGAAATATAGGTGTAAAACCTGCTTCCGACATCCTGAATATCATAGACAATGATGTCAAGCCTCTCTATTACTTCCCCTGGAAGATTTTTCTATCTTTCTTGTAGAGGCTGGTTATAGGCGCCAGTAAAGCCTGTCTGTACCATCGCCTACAACCTCTCCTGCGGGGATATTTCCCCCAGATTCCGTGTTCCGGCGCAAGAAGTGTATCTATATGGTAGCCAAGCCTCTTAAATACAGAGGTATCATGCTCTAAGTTTACAGTTACACCGGCAGAGCTTGTTATAAGCCCTATTCGCTTACCTTTTAGCAGGTTATGAGCATCTTCAAGGTGGTCTATTCCATTTAATACTCTCATAGTTACTCTTTCTTCAGTATATCAGAAATCCGTCCGTAATTAGAGCTTAGAAGCTTCTCGGCCTCGCCCGCATCCACAGCGCAGAGTATCATAACTATAGCAGTCTTTGCGGAAAAACCACATTTTCAAGGCAGTTAAGAGCATTCTCTCTATCGGTTCCCGTAAGCGATCATAACTATCCTTATGCATCTTTCCACAAAGCTGTTATTTGTGGCTTTGACATCCACCATGAGGTTGCCATAGACCTTGCCCAGCTTAATCATGGTTGCGGTGGAGAGCATGTTTAATATCATCTTCTGAGCAGTACCGCTTTTTAGTCTGGTTGAGCCTGTCACAACCTCTCCGCCAAGCCTCGGCGCAATTCCTATATCTGCGAGTCTGTCTATCTCGCTGTCTTTAGCGCAGGTTACTGATATTACCTTAGCTGCCAAGAGATTTGGCATACTCCATAGCTCCTATGACATAGGAGTTCTTCCGCTTTGCGACTATTCCACAGAGTATATCCTTAGCTGTAAAATGTCTCTCCTTTAAGTCTTTGACAGCCAGCTCCTTGCTGTCCCTCAGCGTGTTCGACAGCCTAAAACAGAGCATCATTTCCACCCGCCATAAACGCATCTATAACTGTAGAATCTGCACTAAAGGTAGGGAGACATTCCACTGCGTCAAGTATACCCAGTCTTCCTGAAGTACCGTGCACCACAGTAAATGAGTCGTCCACCGCCTCTGATAGCCTCTGTTATGAGGTCTACAGCCTTTACGATGTTTGAATTTCCTTTTCTACGGCTAGAGCAACCTTTGCATCCTCACCGTTCATAAGCCTTATAATCCCCTCAGTGCTTTCCTCATCAATGTGCATTGTAAGCGGATTTCTTTGTTCTGTATAGATTTCGTCCAAATTAATATTATCTTTCATATTCATTATCCCTTCACAGCTCCCTACAGTCAATCCTTTTTACAAAGTATTTCTGTAAAAACGGATATATTATAATTATTGGTAAAGTTGAAGTTATAATTACAGCAGTCTTTATAGCTATACCAATGGTGCTCTTGTCCGCAGAGCCTGCTCCGTCACCCACCATAAGGGTTCCGTTTACTATATTTCTAAGTAAGAGCATTACAGGATACTGATCGCTCTTTAGGTAGATGAGTGAGTTAAACCAGTCATTCCAGAAAAATACTGCATAGTAGAGGGCAATGGTAGCAACTACAGGCTTTGAAAGCGGAATAACTACCCTGCAAGTATCCCCCAGTAGCCCAGTCCGTCTATAAGCTGCCTCTTCAAGCTCGTGTGGGAAGGACTGAAATGAATTGACCATAATTATAAGGTTGAACTGATTGATGGCAAAAAGGCAGCATGGCAAAGCCTTGTGCCCGGCAAGGTGAAGTGAGCTTACAAGGAGGTAGTTAGGGTATCATGCCTCCTGTAAAGAACATTGAAAATACCACAAGCTTGATGAAAAACTTATGTCCTCTAAGGTCAACCTTTGAGAGGGATAAGCAAACATAATGGTCATAAACATAGCTATGGAAGTACCAAGGATAGTGTAAAGAAATGTATTTTCCATAGGATCTAAAGAAGTTAGGATATTCAAATATCTGCCTGTAGGCATCTACATTGAAGTCCACAGGTAGTAAGTAAACCTGATTATTAAGTATTGCCTTGGTGCCGGAAAGTGACAGGGCAAGCTATATATGAGAAGGTATCACGCAGATAATAACCACCAAGACCATTATTACATAGATGGCAAAAGTTAAATACCTTTGCTGGTAAAGCTTTGAGGCTTTCTTGATTTTACGATTTCTTTTTCTTTCATCATCTTTTTTCTCTCTTAATATAAAGAATTTCGGTAATCTCTGTTTTAAGCTTTATTGGCGCCCGATACCAGTACAAGACCGATAATACCGCCAAAAAGACCTATGGCAGTAGCAAGGAGTAGTTCTGGTTCATAAGACCGGTTCTGTAAACAAGGGTGTCTATGATGTCGCTCACGCCTGAGTTGGATGGGGTGTACATAAGAAGAATCTTCTCATATCCAAGGCTTAGTAGTCTTCCTATGTTGAGGATGAGCATAACCATGATGGTTGGCATAATGGAATGAATGGTTATATACCATATCTTCTGAAGCTTACCCGCACCGTCTATTTCCGCAGCCTCATAGAGGTCACTGCTTATACCTGTAATGGCAGAGAGGTAGATAATGGCTGTCCAGCCGGTATACTGCAAGCCTCTGAAATGTATGTAGAGAGGTCTAAAGAATGCAGGCTCATTCATAAAAATAAATCGGGTCCATACCTTGTGATTTAAGTATTTCATTTAATATACCTGAGCTTGGAGAAAGTATTTCATTCATTATAGCTATTACTACAACTGTAGAAATAAATCTTGGCATCTAAGAAACTGTCTGCACAAATTTCTTGAAGGTCTTATTAGTAATTTCATTAGCCAGTATTGCGAAAATAATTGGCAATGGAAAGTTAATTACTAAGTTTGTAAGAGAGATGACAAGGGTATTCTTAAATGCCTGCCAAAAAGCTTGGATCTTTTAAGAACCTCTGAAAATACCTTAGAGTCCAGGTGGTCCAAACATACCTTTACCCGGCTGATATCTTCTAAAGGCAAGTACATTGCCCGCCATAGGTACATACTTCAAATAAGTGAAGTAGATGAGGGGATAAGGAGCATAAGATACAATGCACCATATCTTTTCAAATATCTTTTTAACGGTGTTTTCCTAATTTCAGCTGATTTATTTTCTTCATACCTGTTATCCTTTAGAAATTGGGTGCTTATTTTTCAGCGATCACATACAAATGTCAAAATCATCCCAAATTATTTTTAAGGTTGTCGTTATACATCTTGCAGTATTCTTCTATTCCGAGATCCTTCATTTCCTTTACATACATCCCAGTCGCTATCTACGCTCTTTTTGCCCGTGATAAATGCATCTGCCCATACCTCAAAACTTATCAGCAAGAGGGGTGGAGAGTGATGCGGCATCCTCTGCAGTCACATCATCAAAAGCAGGAGCAGGTGGTACGGACTGAATCGCATCAGGCATTGCCGCAACTTCTTCGTTTATCTTCTTGAAGTTATCGTCATACTGTAAGCTCTAGGGTCAAGGAGCCATACCTGCTGGGTTCCGTTGGCACCACAACCGTAATCAACCTGCATCTGCTTGAAGATGCCGTTAGGAGCCTTCTGTAGTTCTTCATTATAAACTATCTTGTCGCCTTCCATCTTATAGGTAACGCCTTCAACATCCTAAGCACCATACTTTAGCGTTTTCCTCTGAATAGAACATTTCGTCAATCTTTCTTACAACCTGCTCGAAGTCAGCTCTCTTGGTTGTGCTGGTTGGGAACATGATTCCGCCTACTGTTCTTGAACGAGGCTGTGTATGTGCACCGCTAGGGTCCCTCAAGAGGAGCGTACATCTGGAGCTTGAAGCCTTTGATATTGGATGCTGCTTCAACTCCGCCTATCTGGTCGTAGTATGCCCAAGAAGCTATTGAAGTTCCGTCTGCGAGGCATTTTGCCCACTTGTCACCGTCAATTGGGTCAGCCATTTCAGGATCTAAGAGGCCTTCTTTATATAGCTTTTGCAAAAAGAAAGCGAAGCACTCTTTTGCACTTGTCATCTATAGCGCCTGTGAAGTATTCCTTCTTGTCATAGTCATAGCTTAAGGTATATGAGCCAGAAGAGCTGTTCTTACCTACGCTTATGCCAAAGGATGGCATGGTAAATCTGTAAAGAACTCTAGGTCCTGCAAGTATGGTAAGAGGATAGGACTTTGGATTCTCTTCCTTATATGCTTTTAGGATTTTGTAGAGGTCATCAAAGGTCTTAGGTGCGGAAAATCCCTTTTTCTTAAGGAAGTCTTCTCTAAGAAGAAGTCCACCGTCATAGAAAGGCTTATCATAAAGAGCAGGGCATATAGTAGAGCTTGCCGTCTTTAAGCTTAAGGCGGTCTACATCTTCCTTAAGTCCGAGCTTCTCCACCCAGGCATTGTAATTAGGTGTCCATTCTGAGTAATCACTGATTGGAACGATTGCACCATTTAATGCAAGAGATGCATTCTCACCAACGGTTGACTGATAAAGGATAACATCAGGTGCATTGTCGGCAGTATTAAGTGCAAGCGAGACCTTGGTCTGATAGTCGGCTATTGGAATAGCCTCTACATTAAGTTTAACATTGGTGTTCTTCTGAACTGTCTCAAAGGTAAGCCAATCCCCTCTTGTAAGGCAGGGTAGCGTTATCAGGCATATACATGCTGATTTCGATAGGCTTGTCATCTGCCTTTGCTGACGCGGTGCTTGAAGCCTTTGAAGCAGTGCTTGTGGTGGAAGCTGTAGAAGCCTTACCTGATGTGTTACTGTTTGTCCCTGTCTTGCTGCCTCCGCAGGCAGTAAGCATTGTAACCGCTGATGCTAAAGCTATAAAGCCCTGCCATCAATCTCTGCGATTTCTTTTTCATAATCTTCCTCCTCCGAAAAATATTTTTAGTTTACAGAGTTTAGTGAAATATTATTTCACAAGTTGCCATTATGGTATCATCAATCTTGGTAAATGTCAACTATTATATTTGGGAAAATAGGAGTAATTTTAGTGAAAATTTTTGACTAAGTCGTGCTAATTGAACTGGAGTTTAGCTTCTATTTTCTGATATTTGGATAAAATACGGTAAAATATTGTATTGAAGTCTCTAGACTTCATCTCTTGTAATAATATTTCAAATATAATTAATTTTGATGAAATTTTTACTTTATTATTTTTGCCTGTTTCCTGTATAATGATGTAGATGATAAGTATTTTATGTGTTTGTATATCAAGGAGAGACAAGTAATGGATATGAACGATAAGAACTTTCTTGCCGGACAGGTTATGATGGTAGGATTTAGCGGTGTTGATGAAATCTCAGAGGATTTTATAAGTTTTATAGAAGAATATAAGGTAGGTAATGTCATCCTTTTTAGCGAAAATATATACAGTAAAGAACAGCTAAAGAGGCTTTGTGGTAAGATTCAAGAGGTTGTAAAGAAGGCTACGGGCTATCCTGCACTCATTTCCATAGACCAGGAGGGTGGTATGGTCACAAGGCTGTCTCCTGACTTGCCTTCTGCACCAGGGGCAATGGCGATTGGAAGAACGGGAGAGCCTAAGTACGCTTATGAGGCAGGGTTTATGACAGCAAAAGAACTGAGGATGTGCGGGGTGAATTTTGACCTTGCACCATCCTGTGATATCAATAACAACAAGCTAAACCCTGTGATAGGTGTCCGCTCTTATGGGGAGGATGCAGATACTGTATACGCTTTTGCTAAGGAGATGGTAAGTGGGCTAAAAGACGGAGGAGTTATTCCCTGCATCAAGCATTTTCCAGGGCATGGCAACACTGACAGCGATTCACATCTGATACTGCCTTCAATCAGTAAAAGCCTTGAAGAGCTTGAAAGAGAGGAGATTTTACCTTTTGCAAGGCTGATAGAGGATGGCATTGATTGCGTTATGACCTCCCACATTGTATTTAAGGCACTTGATAAGGACTATCCCCATCGTCATGTCAAAGGCGGTTCTAACAGGCCTTCTTAGGGAAAAAGCTTGGCTTTAGAGGAATAATAGCTACAGACTGTCTTGAAATGGGGGCAATCAAGGAAAACTACGGCTCGGTAGAGGGAGGACTTAAGGCTCTTATGGCAGGAGCTGACCTGCTAACTGTATCTCACGACTATACTGTGGCAAGGGATATACTTGATGCAGTTATAGAAAACGTCGATGTAGACAGAGCTTAAGGGCATCTGCTAAGAAGATAATTTGCTTAAAAAGAAAAGTACAGAATCGGCAGTGAGGTCGGACATAGAAGAGGAAGAAATATCAAGATTTAGGACTGTATTTAATGAGCTTGTTTTAAGTGTATAGATGTCCGTACAAAGCAGAGGCAAAGCCTAACGGTAAATGATGAGACCATAATCCTGGGCTGTCCTTCCTACAGGGTTACCCTTTGTGTCAGGAAAAACCGCTTGAACTCGACTTTGCTGAGTACCTTGGCAAGAAGCTAAATCTGCCTTTCATAAAGGTACCTCTTGAGCCTACAAAAGAGGAGTGCGAGGAGATACTATCAAAGCTTGATAAATACTCGGATGTGATAATGGGAAGCTACAATGCACATCTTTTGCGGCTCAGGATGACTGTAAAAGGTGCAGAGAAGGTTTCGCGTAGGGAAGGAGTGCTCACCCGCTGCATCTTCGCAACCCTCACGACCTGAGCTGGTGAAGCGATAGGTCAACAAGGCTGCCCTGTATGAGTATAGTGCGGACGATATGTGATGCATGTTGCAAGTTTCCTGAAAGGCGGCAGAGAATGAATAGTGACAGCAATCCGTTTGTTGAAAATAAAGGCAATATTTAATGACTTTACGCCGGTTGAGCAAAAGGTCGCAGAGTTCATACTTGAGAATCCTTCCAAGGTACCCGCTATGTCTATCAGAACTGGCTGTGGCGTAAGTCAAGTGATGCGTCTGTGATGAGATTTTGTAAAGCTCTTGATCCTCTGGCTGTAGAAGCTTCATAGTAGGGCTCTACACTTGCAATCGCTGACAATGAAGGGACACCGGCCTTTATACCGATATAAGGCCGGAGATTCGGTTAAGAGCGTTGTAAGAAATATATTTCAGAAAATGAAAGACAGGCACTTACAGATACTGAGAATATACTTAGACTACAGAAGTAGAAAAGGCTGTTGCCATTCTTGGCTCCAGTGAGGCTGTGCATTTCTTTGGGATAGGAGCCTCAGGTCTTGTCTGCCCGGATGCGGTTCAGAAAGTTTAGAAGAATGGGAGCAAGCTCTATGCTCATACTCGACTTTCACGACCAGCTTACGAGTGCAGCCCTCTGCTTTGAGTAAGGATGCTCTGCGTCCTCTTTACCTACTCAGGTAAGACTAAGGAGATTCAGCTAATACTTAAGCTCTTAAAGGCTCAGAACTGCAAAAATCACAGCTGTAACCCAGCTAAGAAAGACCAATCTCTTAAAGGGGTGCAGATGTATATCTAAATGTCTTGAACAAGAGAGGTGACTATGAGAAGCGGGGCAACCAGGCTCACGCTATAGCTCGAGTATAGTCAGACATCCTGCTCTCCTGCGTACTTAGTACGGATTATGACAAGTACGAAAAGAAGCTGCTTAAGACCCTACGAGGCCTTACATACAGGACACAACTATGTCTGAAAATGATCATGAAACTTAACAGTTAAAGCTAAGAATAATTGACTAAGCTCACAGTTTGTGCTAACATATAACCGGAAAAATTCTGTGATGACCGTCTTTGCAGATATGAGATGAAGCATAGTCACCTGCTCGCAAGAGTCAGCTGCAAAGATATGCGGATTCATCTGTAATAGGAGATTTTCTTTGGCACGACTTTCGATATAGGTGAGTTTACTAGTAAGGAGATAGTACAATGGACGAGAAAACAAATTTTGCGTTAGCAATGCGTATTTACATAAATATTATCTGGGAAGTTCATTTGCAAAGCTTCCTACATGCAATCAAAGAAGAGCTTCAGGTAGCCTGTGTGCTCTTTACGGAAAAAGGCAGGAGGATACTCTACTTTCCTTTGATGATGATAAGAACCTCTACATTCACACTGCAAGCAATGATGATGACTATTCTTATGATGAGATTCACAGCGGTATGCTTCTAGCAGGTTTCAAAAGGAAAAAGAAGAGTTGCTTACAGGGATTGAAAGGTATTATAATGAGGTTTGTAAAGGAGAAGTATGAAAGGCTTTAAGATAGGAGATGTTGAACTAAACGGAAGACTGGTGCTAGGCCCATGGCGGGGGTGACAGACCTCCCTTTAGAGTCCTCTGCAAGGAAAAACGGAGTAGCACTTACTTATACGGAGATGGTTAGCGCTAAGGGCTTTAAGTATAAGAACAAGAACACAGAAGAACTTATAACGGTAGACGAGAGAGACGCCCACAAGTCTTCAGATATTTGCCCAGATGCGAGATATTATGGGAGAGATGGCACGCAATTAACGACAGGAACTTTGATATCCTGATGTAAATATGGGCTGTCCCGTACCCAAAGGTGGTAAATAACGGAGAGGGCTCGGCTCTTATGGAAACCTCGGAAAAATAGCCGAGATTGTTAGGAGTTTCAAAGAAAAATTTAAAAACCCAGTCACAATAAAGATAAGGGCAGGCTTTTGACGGTAGCCAATAAAAATGCTGTCGAGGTAGCAAAGATAGCAGAAGCGGCAGAGTTGATGCAATAGCTGCAATGATGGGACGCACCCAGGTCTCAGTACTACAGCGGTACAGGCTGACTGGGAGACATAATCAGGCAGGAAAGAGGCTGTAAGCATACCGATTATAGGGAAAACGGTGATGTGGTGACAGAGCTTGATGCAAAAAGGATGCTTTGAAGAAACCGGCTGTGACGGCATTATGATAGCAAGGGAGCAAGAGGCAATCCCTGGATATTTAACAGAATAAATGCTTATCTTGAAAGAGGAGAAACTTCTCCCGCCCACGCAGATGAATTCTTTCTATGATACTTTTCAGGCAGGCAACCTGGATGATAGAGTATAAGGGGCTCTACACGGGTGTAGAGAGATGAGAAAGCATATAGCCTGGTTTACGGCAGGCTATCCTAACTCCACCAAGCTTAGGAGAAGTAAACAAGCTTGAAACCTATGAGGACTTACAGAGACTTGATGGAAAATATATAGACAGTATTCGTACTTCACGAGCATTTGAGAGGTAAAATATGGTAACTCAAAAAGTAGAACTTGAGAAAGTAATCGGGTAACGAGTAAAAACTCCCTGATATGCCCTTATCCCGAGTTTCGTATTTGCTGGGAAATCAAATGTAGGCAAATCATCTTTAATCAACGCACTTATGAACAGAAAAGCCCTTGCCAGGGTAGTTCAGCTCAGCCGGGAAAACACAGACGATAAATTATTATAATGTAAATGATAAAATATATCTTGTAGATTTGCCCGGATACGGTTATACTAAGGTACGGTAGAAGTCAGCCAATGGGGTAAGATGGTTGAGAAGTACTTGAGACAGTCTAAAATGCTAAAATATGCTTTTTATTAATTGATAGTAGACATGCAAGTCATCTGATAACGATATAATGATGTATGAATGGATTGTTGAGTCAGGTGTAACCCCCATTATAGTTGCGAACTAAGACAGATAAGCTCTAAAAGAAGTCAGATAAAAAGGGGCAGATGGAACTCATTATGAAAAACCCCTTAACCTGACATCTAAAGAGCAGTCATTCTGTTTTCGTCTGAAACCAAAGTCGGAGTAAATGAGCTCTGGGAAATCATTGAGGGATTTATCCAGAACAAGAGAGTTGAAAAGGAGGCATATATATCATCACTCTTTTTGCTCCACTCGGTACAGATTTTCTCGGCAATATTTTCAGCAGGTACCGACATACTAAGACTTAGCAGATTAGTACGGTACTCATTTATGTTAAGATTTACAATGTAGTCACCGCTTTCCAGCTGACTTGCATAATTGGCGGTTGCGGAAATGTCGCGTTTGATGGTTTTGAAATTATCACTTAAGTAGGATTTAATTTCGGTTTTTAATGGAATGATTTATATCATTACTCAGCAATTCAAGTGTACGCTTACCTTCCTCAGTAGACTTAAAAAGGAGCTGTTCATGGTATTTTCTGATACATTAGTCCCGTCTCAGCAAGCCTGAAAGTGCAGTCTGAAGGTTGGAAATAAGTCGCACAACCCTTTTGCGACATAAATTTGATATTCTTGCATTTGTGAGAGGGTAGTTAGATGAATTCAGCATATATAGAATCATAAGTTTATATAGAGTCATAGCATTGCTTGCCATATAATTAAACCTCCTAAGATGTTATTTTGAAATAAGTGTAATCTCGAACATTTTCCTGACAAAGATTTTGACTTCTCAAATGTTACTGAAACTGTTAAAAACATGATAGCAGTGTGGACTTTGTCCAGTTTCTCAAATTAACCCCAAATTATCAATATTTATTTTAAAAGGAGAAATTTAAATGGACTATTCAAAATGAAAATCTGAACTTCGTGAATTAGCTAAAAGCAGGTATTAAGAGTATAACCACTGGAATAAAGCAGGCCTATTGCCGCTCTAGAGGTGAGATAGACGCAGCTGCAAAGCCTGCGAGGGGATCTTTGCAAAGGCATCTGAGGTAAAACCCTTACTCCTGATCAGAGTACAACTTCCGCAGTGTGCAGTGCAAACCGCCTCAGATGAGACAGTTTGATACATCCAGCGCAATAATTATCAGAATACCTCCCACTATGCGCAGAATAACAATCAGTATTCAACTCAGGGTCAGTACAACAATAATCAGGGTCAGTCACAACAACAACCAGCCAGTACAACAATAATCAGAGCCAGTATAACAACTAGGCAGTACAACAAACAATCAGGGACAATATAACAATCAGGGCCAGCATAATAACCAGACAATATATAATCAGGGGCCAGTACGGTAATCAGACACCATATAACCAGGGGCAGAGCAATGGTCAGCAGCCTTTAACCGACTCTGTTCGTTCTCTACCAGCGAGGAAGTAAAGAATCATGATAGCCGCGGTAATGCCATAACTACTAACATGAGATGGCAGCCAGCATCCAGCATCAGTTCTTGCACCTGCGGCACCAACGACACATTGAGACTTGATTCAGGAGAGACAAAGACAGGTATCCTAGAGGTAATGCCTGAGCGCTTTGACTTTTATATAGATGCGACAACTACCTGCGCATGAAAATGATGTCTATGTATCCCCTGCACAGATAAGAAGATTCAACCTCAAGACGGGTGACATTATAGTTGGAAACAAGGTAAAGAGTAACACTGAAAAATCGTGCAGCTATTCTTTACATAAGAACAGTTAATGGCAAGTACATCAAGGAACTCTTGAGCGTCCTGAAGTTTGAAGACCTGGATTCCAATCTTCCCAACAGAGAATCCGCCTTGAAACTCCTGCACGACAATGTGATCTATGCGTATGGTAGACTCTGATTGCACCTATATGGTAAGGGACAGAGAGGAATGATGGTAGTCTCAGCCAAAGGCCGGTAAGACCACCCTCTTAAAGCAGGTAGCAAAAGGCGATAACCGAAAATAACCCCTGAGATGACGTAATCATCCTCCTTATAGACGAGCGTCCTGAGGAAGTTATCTGATATGAAGGATTCTATAACAGGAGACAAGGTTGAGATTATCTATTCTACCTTTGATGAGGCTCCTGAGAACCACAAGCGAAATGTGGTTGAAATGGTTATAGAGCGTGCTAAGCGTCTTGGTAGAGTATAAGAAGGATGTAATTACTGTTTTGACAGTATCACAAGACTTGCAAGGCTTTGCAACCTACAGTATCTCCTAGTGGTAGAACACTTCAGGAGTCTTGACCCTGCCGCACTTCAAGATGCCCAAGCGCTTCTTCGTGCAGCAAGAACAGGTGAGGGCGGAAGCTTACGCTGCTTGCGACCGCCTTTGCAGAAACAGGAGAGGTGATGGATGACGTGGTATTTGAGGAATTTAAGGGTACAGGTAATATGGGAGCTTGTGCTTGACAGAGGACTTCAGAGAAGAGAATCTTCCTCGCTATCGACCTTGCAAAACTCGGGTACCAGAAGGGATGACCCGCTTCACACACCGAAGGAAGCTGAGGCAAACCATAGTACAGCGCACTCTTTTCTTCAAAGACAGTACGAGGATGAGTTGAGAATGTACTCAAGATATTTAAGACATTTGATACCAACGAAGAGGTGTAAAAATACATCAATCAGCAGTTCGGAGACAGTAAGTCTGATTAGACAGTGACAGCTTTGACTTTTATGGAGATTATTAGCAAAGTATAATATCAAATATATATTACGAAGCCTCTAGAAAAGGGCAGATATGAAGAAGAACCAGAGCTGTGGTAGAGGGATAAAAGTTGGTGGATGAGGTTTTGAGTACGGTAATGCTCTTGAAATTGTCATCCTGAGAGTCTTATGGAGATACTCGAGTGATTTAACAGGCATACACTGCTTGGTGACAATGATAAATATACTAACGAAGTAAGAGTCAGGGCGAATCTGTTACAGTTGTTTCCAGATGCTGTATTCAAATCAGTATCTGAAACCATAACCTCAGGGCATTCTGGCTGTGCAGAGGTGCCAAAGATGGGCTTTAGAAGGAGATTATCTAAAAAGCTTTTTGAGAAAACAGGTAAAATCAAGTTTTGTACTTGAAGACACTGCAGATCCGGGAAAACCTCGAACCATAATGCGCACCGCAGAGGCAGGGGGGGGGGTGACAGGTGTAATAATGGGCAAGGGAACGGTGGATATCTTCAATCCCAAGGTGGTTCGCTCGACCATGGGCAGTATCTTTAGGCTTCGCTTTTGCTTTCTATGTGGATGACTTAAAATCCGTGATATGCGAGGCTTAAAAGAGATGGAATAAGTTTCTATGCAACCCACCTAAAAAGGCAAGGAAAGCTACAGAGATATCTCACAGCAATAAAGCAGGGATTCTTATAGGCAACGAGGCAAGAGGGCTAGTGATGAGATAGCAAATCTTGCAGACACCCTATGTCATCATCCCAATGCAGGGGAGGGTAGAGTCGTTAAATGCGGCTGCTGGCAGCGGCTCTATGATGTGTATGAGGTGTGAGATCAACAATACAAATTCGATTCACTGGAACGACACTGTGCATTTTGTATATGACACCTGGAATATGCGTAACTACTGGTCATACAATAATGATAGTATACGTCCCCATAAACGACTTTCTTTGCGATGTACCCTTAGACGTTAATGAGATCAAATGATTGTTTCGATTGTAAACTCCAAACCGTGGCAAAATAATTATCTCAATAGAAAGGAGTCAACTCGAGAGAGAAGGATATTCTTGAAAAGAAACTTTAGCATTTAACGATGTATTTGAAAGAGTTTCTAAACGTGATGTTTGACGGAAAAGAAGAAGTTAAGGAAGATGAGCTTCTGATGCCAAGTTGAGTCAGCACAAGGGAGATGACAAAAGGTATGCATCAGGACAGGGATGTAGCGAAGTTGTGGAAAAGAAAAGGCGTGATTGTGTCTCTTGATTGGGATTGACCAGGATATCTCCAGATGAAGATATGGTTATCAGGTTCTTTTCATGATGTGTCGTCATAGAACTCAGCTTGACAAAGACAGCAGAGGAAAGCGAAGGCGCATAGCAGGAGCGGTGCAAAGGAAAGGCATGATTCTGCTGAAAATGCCACAGAAGAAATTTATCCTGTGCAATAATAACCTTTTGTAGGATATACTACGGTGAGAAGACGAAAGATGCGAGACCACACTTCAGAAAAGACTTTATAGAAGACGAACTCACGAACATATGTGGGCGATTATCATCAACTAACCTTACAGACTTGAAAAAGTTGTGCGAGATGATATGACTGTTTACAGAGAGACTCAGCAATAGCAGATTATCTGCAAATGGGAGCAAACAGACGACTAGTGACAGGAACAAACCCATCCCGGAAGAAGTAAGTGAGCTCCTGCTGAGGCTTACGGGAGAAGAACTCGCAAAGGATATGCGCAAATGGAGGACGAAGATGGAAAAATATTTTGAACCATTATTGAAACGAAAAGTGCAGCAGCCGGAGCAGAAGGAAAGGCAGAAGGAAAGGCAGAAGGAGCGCAGTAGGGAAGGCAGTAAGGAAGCGCAGAAGGTAGAAAGCTGTGCTCGGAAGAGGTTAATCGGCAGATTTATTGACAGAGGCAGAATGATGTCTCAAAAGATGTCGGAGAATGAAAGCTAAGGTGATGTGGACTTTATAAGGAGTACGAATACAATAGACTTATCTTGTTAAAGGAGCTTCGGAAGACATCCTAGCGTGACAGCTCCTTTACAGAATGGCAACATTCAGTAAATACGGCAAACAGACTATACAAGCGATATAGAAACAAACCATCCCGAAAGAAGTAAGTGAGCTCCTTGCTGAGGCTTACGGGAGAAGAAGAACTTCAGAGCGATATAGGCAGTCGGAGGACGAAGATGGAAAAATATTTTGTGACCACGGATGAAAGGAAAGAGCAGTGAAGGAAAGGCAGAAGGAAAGGCAGAAGGAAAGGCAGAAGGAAAGGCAGAAGGAAAGGCAGAAGGAAAGGCAGAAGGTGAAAGCCGCTCGGCGAGGTTAATCAGTAGAGATTATCGACAGAGGGTGGGCAATGAGGTCTACAGTATGTCTGAGAATGAAAGCATGGCGCAGTGGACTCCCGAGGCGAGCACGGACATAACAGAATTGTCTTGTTTAAAGCGGAGCTGAAGACACACACGACGCGACAGCCCTTTAATAGAATGATAAGTACTCAGTAAATACGGGCAAAACAGACTACAAGTGATATAGAACAAACCATTCTGAGGGAAGTAAGTGAACTCAATCTCATTACACTGAAGGATTCACTAATACTCAAATCTTATTCAAACTAATTGATCTCATTGCTTTATAGAAAAGACCACGAAAAGATGAAGATAGATCACTAATTGTTTGTAATTACGCTTAAATAACAACTATGCAAAAACGCCATGTAATAGTACAAACATACGAAACAACAGCTATTAAATTGCAGCAAAATCATGCAACTAACAATTGCAATTACTTTTCAACAAAAACTGCGAAATGTAACTGACGTAACTGAAAGGTGATATTATCGTTCTAACGCGAAAAAGTGCATTCTCCCTGCTAAACATGTTGACGATGGAGATAATACACTGCTGCGAGGATAATGTTGAGAATTACGAATGATTTTAACACTGATGAAGTCATAAGCAGGCAAGATGAAGTAGCTGCTGGTGGACTGCAGAACTCTAAAGACATTACTGTATCACTGTTTAGACTAAGGAAGAAAACACCTGCAGGAAGTGTTTCGAAACAGGTTAAAAGCGTAAAACGGATGGACAAAGTCGTATTCAGGACACTCGAATTTGACGAAGTTCAACTGACGCCGAGCGCGAGATACTTGCAGACTGCTATGTGATGAAGAACTTCAGAAGATGCACTCAGAGCATACTCAATGATGAAAAGTGGATTATCCGGTTAAGTACAAGATAGGCAAATAAGGAAGTGGGCAGACTATGGAATTAGGATAATGTATTTTCAGAAAGAACACAATGAAGACTTACTTACCGAGATTTGAAGTGACTAAGCGGTGGACTGCAGTTGCAGACAATTACACTCCGTCGCGATTCAGCTGACAAAGAAATAAGTGAAAGCAAAATCAGCAGGCTGCAGATCCGCAATTTAGATAATCATTATGGTTGGAGTTGACTGCACAAATCTTTGGACAAAAGCCGGGAGACTCAGGACATTAAGCTACTATGTAGCTGAAGTTGGCATCGGTGACTGGGGACAAAGGAAATCAATAACTTAGAGCAAATCAGTTGATGAGAATGGCTATCAGGATAGGAAGATACACATGTATCACATTACTGGAAATGGAACAAACAACGTTGCAACTATAAAATGATGTTGCCTCGATTGATGTGCAGTGCTAAGAACCGGATTGAGCCACACCCAGACAGGCTGCTGAGCTTTGGCTATTGTATAGAAAAGCCAGGTGAAAGTCTTGTATCAACAGGCAGTGACATTAAATAGTACAGATGAAAACACAGTTGCAACATTTACTGAACTCTCAAGGCTTGATGTAAGCGTGCGACATCACTACGTTTATGAAAACAGATAGAAGGCTAACAACCCTCATTACATTAAATCCTACAACGGAAGAAAAATGAATTATTCTAGTATGTGAGTGGTGAAAGTACCAGTAGAGACTACAGACAATGGTACTAATCGACAAAAGGTTACAAAATAAGCAACACCTTTATCCCCAACCCTGCAGGCCCCTGTAATCCCAGGGTGTAGATACTCCTGTAATCCCAGGTGGAACTCCAGTCATCTCCACCTGTAGTCCTGCAACACTCAACTTGCCATAGCACACCTGTGGTAGATACAAGCCTCGATGATTCTGCTGTTACACCACAGGACTCTCGTAGCCCAGGTAACAACAGTGGCGAAGATGGGTGTCACCACGGTGATGAGGTGATGACGGTGAGTAATGGTTTCCGAAGAAACGGTGAGGATGATATTCCTCAGTGATGGAAACATCGGACAATACAGATGATGGATGATGCGGATGACAACAATGAAGCAGCAAACAAACTGGACATTGCTGGATAATAAGTGCCCTAAAAGGAACACCTAAGCTTCCTAAGACAGGTGGGAGAGACAGGAGACTTCTCTCAATTATCGGTTTTGGGACTTATCGGACTCGGCCTTGTTATAAGGAGAAGAAGATAACCATAACACAAATGAATAGCAGCAATGATTCTGCCCCTCCCTATGGGAGGGGTTATCTCTTTACTACCAAAGTAATAAGCAAAGGTTTGGCGCAGTAGAAAAATTAAAGATTTTGTGTTAAACTCGATATCCATACCTTAATTATTTTGAAAGATTTAGGGTTCTAGTGTTTTATATGTAAGCTTTCGAAAGTGTAGTATTAAAGCAAAATCTGTGTTATATAGTGGGATTTTGCTTGCATAGAAAGGATAAAGTTGTGAAAATGATAAAACAAGGTAAGACGGGCATTTCGGGCAGACTAAAGCTCTACTTTGCCTGGCCTTTGCTGCTGTGTCACTATTCCTTAGCTATGAATGCGGCCATCATACATCATAGATGCTGATGTACAATACTTGTCACCATATTTGTCTTTTGTTTATATACTACTGGCTATAGCCATATACATTTTTGGCAAGTAGACTCTAAGACGGGAGCTAACCCGCTACGCTATAGTGGAGACAGCAGATACTGAGGCGGCTATGTTAAATGAGCTTGAGGTGCCTGTATGCTATAGGGCGTGGATGAAAAAAGGCACAATTTACTGGTATAACGATGCCTTTATGACATTTCAAACTCAGAAAATGTGGATAAAGAAGTCACTTTTTAGCTATTTTTCCTGAGCTTGAAGATTCCCTTTTAGCTCTATGGGAGATGAGGGATGTTGAGGGATAGAAGAGGAGGACAAGGAGCACAGGTCAGTATTTACGAAGGTGTGCGAGATGAAGCTATATAGGTCGAAGCAAGGGCAGTTTTGTGATGGAAGCATATCCGCCTTCTTTATGACATTACGAGATAAATGCACCTCAAAGAGAAAAACTATGACAACAAGATTGATATGGGGCTTCTATACATAGATACTATGAAGAGGCACTTGAGTATTGATGAAGTAAAGCGTTCCCTCTCTTTGCCCTTGTGGAGAAGAAAAAGATAACCAAGTTTATGCAGAGCATAGATGCGGTTACAAGGAAACTTGAGAAAGATAAAGTACATAGTTATTTTTAAGAAATAAATATCTGGAAAAGTTAAAAACATGACAGATTTTTCGATTCTTGATGAGGTGAAAGGTGTAAATATAGGAAATGATATGGCTGTAACTTTCCTTTGGAATAGGTATTTCAAAGGAATCCTATACCCAGTCATCGGACTTTGCAAGAGCAGCTATAGATATGGCGCTTGGACGAGGCGGGTGACCAGGTAGTAATTAAGGAAAAAGAACAATATAACTTACTTTTGGCGGCAAGAGCCAGAGAACTGGCAACCAATACCAGAGTAAAGGCTCGTGTAAAGGCACATACGCCTTAAGCGAACTTATAGAGGCAAAGGACAATGTCCCTCATTATGGGGCATAAGAACAGTGATACAGATGCTATAGGTGCTATTGGAGTTTACCGTATCTGTCGGACTTTTAATACTACAGCGCATATAGTAATAAACGATATTTCAAGTTCAATAGCTCCTACTATAGATAAGGATGAAGGCCACTTGAAATGGATGAAGAACTTTTGTTACTGGTGAGAGGCTCTGGGACATGGTAGATAAAGGATACCATGCTCGTTGTAGTTGATGTTAATAACGCTAGTTTGTTGAATGTGAAGAGCTGCTTAATACAAGGTAAATACCATAGTATCTGCTTGACCACCACAGACAGGGTAAAGACGATCAATAATACATGTGCTTTCATATATTGAAGAATATGCTCATCTTCCTGTGAGCTGGTAGCAGAAATCTTCAGTACATAGATCTTGACGTTAAAATGACATCTACCGAAGGCTGCAGCATGTACTCGGGTAATTATGATAGATACCAATAACTTTCCTTACTAAAGACAGGAGTAAGGACTTTTTGAGCCGCGGCAGCTTTCCTATAGAAGAAACGGTGCTGAGGTAACTAAAGATAAGAAAAGAATTCAGAACCGAGATGGATGAATTTAGGCTTAAAGGCAAAGATTGCAAGTTCTGGCTGAAATATACAGGGATTATTTCGCATTTGCAGAGATATACAGAAGGGGACATCAAGGATAAAAACTAGGGTTATCCTGGGTGCAAAAGTAGCTAAATGAACTTATGGGATATATCGAATGTGAAAGGCTTCCTTTTCTGTATTTACACTTTATGAAAAGTGAGCTATATCTCAGCACGTTCAATTGACTGAAATTTAATGTACAGACATTGATGGAAAAGATAGGTGGAGGAGGACATCTATCAGTAGCAGGGTGCTCAGCCTAAAAGAAACGTAACTATAGAAGAGGCTGAGCAAACATTGATAAGATGCACTGACTTTGGTGATAGATGTATTGAATCAGGAGAAATGGGCTAATAAAAAGGAGGAAGATATGAAAGTTATATTTGTTACAGGATGTGAAAGAATCTGGCAAGAAGGGAGACCTGTAGAGGCAAATGACGGCTATGCAAGAATTTTATCCTGTCCCTAAGAAGCTTGGAGTAGAGGCTAGTCCTAAGAACTTAAAATGACCTCAGACAGCAGAAGTTAAATGAGAGAAAAAGCGTCAGGCTGAAATCTTTAGCAGAGGCTGAGGCTGTGGCAGCGGCTCTTAAAGATAAGGTGGTTAAGCTTTCAATAAGGGTAGGGCAAGGAAGGCAAGGTATTTGGTCAGATATCTACCAAAAGAAATTGCGGATGAGAGCCAAGAAACAGTTTGGTCTTGAAAACAGATAAAAGAAGATGGTAAGTGATGCCATAAAGGCAGCCGGTACTTATAAAAATACAGGTTAAGACTTCACCCCTAAGGTAGTAGGTGAGCTCACCGTAGAGGTAAAGAAGAGGTATAAGATGGCGGAAGAGGAGCTGATTAAGAAAACCCCGCCTCATAGCAAATCTAGCAGAGCAGTCGGTACATGGGTTCCATGATATTTGGATCCCCTGAAACTGTAATTACATGTTCTGAAATGCTTGAAGCAGATGATTTTTATGATAAGAGGTATGGACTTATATTTTCAGCGATAACCGGACTTGAAAAAGAAGGGAAAGCCTCATTGACATAATTACCATAGAAAACAGAATAAAGAGATGGATCAGCCTTTGGGGCTATAGAAATAGATGTCTTAGAGAGCTTGTAATGGCTGTTCTACTTGTAAATGTGAGCTCATCATGCAGAAATAGTGTATAAGAATTCTTTGCTCAGAAAGCTGATTAAAGTTGACTGAGAAAATTTCTTGAACTGTTATGCAGGAGAATCAAATTTAGAAGATATTTTACAGCTTACTGAGAAAGAAGTTTTTGATTTACTTCAAAAAGCGTCAGGTATCTGATGCTACAGATATAAAGCAGGTAATTATCTCGGTTGTTGAGAGTATTGAGCTGCCGCTTCAAAAAGCGAGGAACTGTTACAGGAATACCCTACAGGCTTCACGATTTGGATTACAAGATGGCAGGGACTTCAGAAACTCAGACCTGATTCTTATTGCTGCAAGACCGTCTATGGGAAAGACGGCTTTTGCTCTGAATATAGCTGAATATGTGACAGTTAAGAAAAATGTAACTACAGCCATATTTTCTCGCTGGAGATGTCAAAGGAACAGCTTGCAAAGCGAATTCTTGCATATGAATTCAAGGGTAGATTCCCAAAAAGCTTAGAACAGGTGACTGTCCGACTCGGAGTGGGGAGACATCGTAGACAGTGCAAGAATAATCGGGAGAAACCAAATCTGTTATAGATGATACACCTGGGAATTTCTATTACTGAGCTTAGAAGTAAATGCAGGAAGCTAAAGCTTGAGAAGAACCTGGGCTTGTTATGATTGACTATATCCAGCTTATGACAGGCAGTAAGCAGACAGAGTCCAGACAGCAGGAAATTTCAGAAATATCCTGTTCCTTTTGAAAGGCTCTTGCAAGGAGATAAATGCACCTATAATTGCGCTTTCACAGCTTTCAAGAAAGGGTGAGAGCAGGGATGATAAACGCCTATGCTTTCAGACCTCCGTGAGTCCGGAGCTATAGAGCAGGATGCCGATGTAGTTATGTTCATTTACAGGATGAATACTACAATAAAGATACAGAAACACCCGGGAGTTACTGAAATTATAATAGGAAAGCAGAGAAATGGTCCTATCGGAACAGTGAGACTTTGGCTGGAAGAGTGAGCTTACGAAAGTTTGTTAACATTGAAAGAGAGAAACAATAGAGGCAGGTATATGGATTATATATCTCAGATATTATCGAAACAAAATAATTATTGCAGGTCATTGTGAGCTGGGCCTACAGCCCAGTGTCTGAAACTTCTTATTTTACTGGATAGTAAACAAGAAGCTGGACTTTTGAGAGACTGTTTGGAGATGGAGGGAATGCCCAGTTCACATAGTGCAACAGTTACCTCTGTAGCCCTTGTGACAGGGACTTGCAGTCAGGTTTTGACTCTCCTGTATTTGGAGTAGCCTTTATACTGGCGATTGTGGTTATGCATGATGCGAGTGGGGTGAGGCTTGAAAACAGGCAAGCAGGCAAAAGTGATAAACTGAATTGGTTAAAATCTTTGAAGACCTAGGTAAAAGTAACCTAAGTCCGCAAGATAAAATTGAAAAGAATTTGTAGGACATACACATATGCAAGTGCTTGCATGGATTTTTGTTTAGGAATTATTGTAACGTTAATATATTTTTGTTTGTACTCAGATAATTCATGTTAAAATCAAATTAACCCAAAATTATTTTGATTAAATGATTTTGGGGATTGATAGGTTGATGTATTTAGGATTTGTGAGGAGAGTAAAATGCGTACAAAAGAACTAACTATTTCAAAGAGATTTTTGCTATGTTGCCCGATGCAGTAGCTGGAGCTAGTTCAGACCAGCCTGTAAGTTCGAGAGCAGTTATGCTAGTGCAGATGAAAAAGAGAATCAATCTTAAAGAGCATAATGGGTGTTATGTCTCTGTAGCTATTAAAGAGCAAAGAGCTGGTTATCGAGATTGACTGGGCGGATGAGGGATGATGCCATTGCTGTCTCGCAGGCTTTTTGGAGCTAATCAAATATCTAATTGAAATTTTGCAAATATGGGAAAGATTATGCCTGCTTATAGCAGGCATCTAACAAGGTGGAGGGTGTATGGCAGTTCAATATGTCGTGGCAGGAACAGGCTGTGGAAGTCTGAGCTAGCTTTAAGAAGATGAGTAATTGAGGCAGAAAGAAATCCGGATAAAAATTACTTTGTAATAGTGCCTGAGCAGTTTACCTTGCAGACACAGAGGATTTGGTGCGTCTAAGCAGAAACGTAGCAACTATAATGAACATAGACGTACTCTCCTTTATGCGCCTCGCCTACAGGAGTATTTCGAGAGACTTAGTATAAGGGAAAAGGCTTGCTCTTGAAGACACCGGCAAATATGAGTAATCAGAAAGCTGCTTGGAGTGCTTAAAGAAGGAGCTTAAGTTCTACAAAAACATGGTGAGACAGAGGATTTACCGAAGTATCAAATCCTCTATCAGTGAGATTTATGCAGTACGGAATGCACGCCCTCGGGACTCTCGCAGATATCGAAGAGAAAAACCACCTCCCTGTGCTTGCCGCGATAGCTTCAATGACACTAATCTAATCTATAGTGCATTTAACAACTATAAAAAGAAAATATATATCAGCTGAGCAGATTCTGAAATGTGCTTGCCTCTGAGATCAGTAGTCAAAGCTCCTTGATGGTGCTGTTATCTGCTCTTTGATGGTTTACGGGATTTACACCTGTACAGCTTAAAGGTAATTGATTTGCTCCTCTTAGTGCAGAGCATATACTCATTACACTTACTATTTCAGAGAAAGAATATTACAGTGAAAATGATGAGAAATTCAGCCTATTTCACCTAAGCAAGGATACCATAACAGGATAAATGAAACTTTGCAAAAGACAGGAAAAGTGAATATAGCTAAAGCCTGTAATTGCTGATTACAGAAGGCAAGACAGGGGACTAAAGCCTCCTTGAAAAACAGATACTCAGATATCCTATTAAGGAGATTAAACAGGAAAAAGTATCTGTTTCTGTCTATAAGAATCCAAAAGGAAGAGGCAGAGAGCCTTATACCGCTTATTTTATCTCTTGTGAGGGATGAGGGGCTGAGTACAGGGAGATTGCTATTGCTACAGGTGATATGGAAGAATACGGGGAAGTGGTTGCAGACACACTTTCAGCTAAGGATATTCCATACTTTTTAGATAGCAAGAAAACTATATCAGACAATCCCTTTGTGGAATATATAAAGGCATCGATACTGGTTATAGAGGAAAATTTTACATACGATGCAGTAATGAGGTACCTCAAGAAGCGGATTTGCAGATGTGGATATTAGGATGTAGATATATTTGAAAACTATATACTAAGAAGGGGAATAAAGGGGCTTAAGGAGGTATCAGAAAAAGCTTTTTAAGTGGGAACCCACGGATGAAGAAAATTCAGCAGAGAGTATAAGGGATAATCTTGTAAAGAAGTTTACCCCTTTATATGAGGTTTCAAAAGCTAAGACATCTTTAGCGGCAGACTTTATCACAGCGCTTTACAACTTTGTGGTGGAGAGCTTGGCTGTGAAGAGAGAGACTTATGAAGCCAGTGCGGCTTTTGAAAGTGGAAGGAAGGATGATAGCTGCTAAGAATATGCAGCCTGCTACAAGATAGTAATGTGTCTGTCTTTGAGAAGCTTTATGAACTTCTCGGAGATGAAAAACTTAGCATAGAGGAGTTCAGGTCTATGCTTGAATCAGGCTTTGCAGAGGGAAAAGCGTAGGCTTTTATCTCGCCAGGGCTTGACCAGATAGTAATTGGAGACGTGGAGCGTACCAGACTTAAGGACATCAAGGTGCTTTTCTGCCTTGGCTTTAATGAGGAAAGGTTCCAAAGTCAGGAAGCTACAGGAATAATAACAGATGCTGAAAAGGAGAAACTAGTAGCCTGGATACCAAGCTTGCTCCTACGGCAAAAAGAAAGAGCTTTTAGGAGCAGTTTTACATCTATATGCTCTTTTCCAAACCGATCAGAGAGACTCTATGTATCCTACAGTGTTTCGGACATGGAGAAAGCCCTAAAGCTCATCAGTCTTTGTAACGAGGCTTAAGGCAGTCTTTATAATGGAGAGCCTAGAAGAGGCTCAAAGCCTTATCTTTACTTGATGAAATCAGGAAAAGACGGCGGACTGGAGGCTAATTCTTGGCTGTTAAAAAGAGGGACTTAAAGGATGAAACCATTATAAATCTGATAAAATATTATCAGACTCATAAGGATGACAGATACAACAAAAATAATAAGTGGAACAGCTTCAAGGCATATGGAAACAGCTCTCAGGAGTATATTAGCAGCGAATCTTATGGGGAAGCTCAAAAAGGGCAGCGTTACAAGACTTGAGCTCATCCTGTGCCTATGCTCAGTTTTATAAACATGGCCTAAGGCTTTAGGGAGAGAGCTGAATATGAAATCCAGCCGATGGATATAGGAAATATCCTCCACGAGGTGCTGGAAAGATTTACAAAGAAGGTGGTTGAAAGCGGAGAGCTTTGCACTTCTCTCAGAGGAGAAAAAGGACAGCTATTCAGGCAGAAAGTCTGCTGAGACATTTGACTATGGTGATGATATCTTTAAGTCTTCCTCCCGAAACAGCTACCAGCTTGAAAGGCTAAGAAGAGATAGCTGACAGACTGTAGGGACTGTGCTTACCCAGATTCAGGAAAGGCTCATTTTACGCCTGTAGCCTTTGAGGAGGAGGAGTTTGTCACGGGGAGGCTTTAAGGACAGGATAGACAGGATAGATACTCGTACTCTCAGACTACGCTCGACGTGCAGCCTGCTGCAGAGAATAAGGAATTTTCCGGATTTAAGAAATGTGGGATGTCAAAGGGTAATTGATTATAAGTCAGGCAGTAAAAAGCCTTGACCTTGACAGAGCTTATTATGGGCTTGATTTGCAGCTGTTACCTACCTTAACTACATAAGAAAAGAGTTTCGGAAGAAAAAGAAAAGACAATCTCATCATTCCATCAGGGCATATTATTTTTCACATAGATGATCCTGTCGACTTTGGGTGGGAGGGAGAAGACGCCATTCTAAAGAACTTAGATTTGACGCATCACCTCTCAGGTGTAACCATACAGATACTGATTGACGAGTATGTGATGTGGGGGCTAATCAGACCGACTCGGATGTAATTAAGCCAAAGACTAAAAGATGAGGGAGCCAAGCAGCACTACGAGACTCTATGTAAGTGGTGAGAATGGATGAACTCATAGACAACTCAGAGCTTGAGATAGAAAAGTCAAAGAAGAGGATATTAAAGGGTGAAATATATCCAAAGCCTTATAGTCTTGGAAGTGAAAAAAGGCTGACTACTGTGAATATAGAGGGCTCTGTGGTTTTGACTTAAAAATGCCGGGATATAACTATAACAGGCTGAAAAAGATAGATAAGAAGTGCTTTTTGAGGAGCTTAGGGCTAAGCTGGAGGTGAGAATGGAAAGAAAAGTGGACTGATGAACAGCTCGCAGTCATAGGGCACAGAGGTGGGAATCTCTTGGTTTCCGCTGCAGCAGGCTCAGGCAAGACTGCAGTACTCATAGAGGAATAATGGGAAGAATCCTTGATGAGACCTCTCCCATCAATATGAGACGAGGCTTTTGGTTGTTACATTTACAAGGGATGCCGCAAGGGAAATGAAGGAGAGGATAGGCTCTGCCATAGCGGAGAAACTTGAAGCAGCAGGTGAAATAACGATCCGGACTCACAGCTTACAAGAAGCTTTATGGAGCAGTCAGCCCTGCTTTCGAGCGGCAAATATGAGCACAATTGACGAGCTTTTGAAGAAGGTTGTTGATGGAGAATTTTTCAAAGGGGCTGAGATAGATCCCAGTTAGAACAATGATGATACTGAGGTGTGATTATAAGAAAAAGGTGATTGAAGACCTGCAGAAGAGGAGTATGAGAGAAAGGACGATGACTTCATCAACTTTGTGGAATACTTTGCAGAGGCAGAGTCTGATAAAGGGTGATTGAAGAGCTGATTCTTCAGTTGTATAGATTCTCGGAAAGTCTGCCAGACAAGGATAGCTGGTTTGATAAAGAATTAACAAATAAAGAAGGGGACTTTTACAGGGTTCTGATTTTGAGAATATTTTGCTTGAATTCTGTGGCAAATCGCTAGAGAGCTAAGAAGAGAGGCGGAGAATTTGTAAGCCTCTCTCTCTCACTACGGGTCCGTCTCAGTACAGAGGAGGCAGGGAGTGCTGATGTGGCTCTATTTACTCTCTCTTACAGGCTGATAGCTTTTAGTAAGCTCATACAGCTTGCAGGAGAGGCAGGCTTTGGAAGGCTTTCTTCAAAAAGGCCGCTGATGTGGATGAGGAAAAGAAAGAACTTTGCCAGAACATCAGGGATGCTACAAAGAAAGCTCACAGCTAAGAGAGGACTTCCTTTCTGAGGCGTGGAAGACATCAGAAAAATCAAGGCTTGTTACAGCAAGGGTTATAAGAACTAATCAGGCTAACAAGGGCGTTTGATGAGGCCTAGCTGCTGAAAAAGAGAAATGTGGTGGATATCTCCGACTGGGCCCATTTTGCTCTGCAAAGGTACTTACTGATTGTGAAGGTAAGCCTACCGAGGCTGCAAGGTATATAGTGAGCAGTTTGCAGAGATAATGATAGATGAATACCAGGATTCCAACCTCCTCTCAGAAAGCATCTTAACCTCGATAGCAAGGGAAGATGGCGGAAAGATCAAAACTATTTTTCATGGTTGGAGATGTGAAGCAGAGTATACAAATTCTGACAGGCTAAGCTGAGCTATTTTATGAAGTATAACAGATACTCGAGGGAAAAATGAAAAGAAGAATAGACCTTCACAACAACTTTAGAAGTGGTGGGGAGGGTAATAGGCTCTGTAAATGCTGTGTTTGAAAAGACGATGATAGAGAGCTTGGAGGCATAGTCTATGATGAGGCTGCAAGGCTGGTTAAGGGAAGAGTGGACAGGAGGAGGATGCCTAAACATCACAGAAGTCCTGCTTTTACGATAAGGACAGTGAAATACCAAAAGAACTCCTTAAAGCTAAGTGACATAGAGCTTGAGGGCTCATCTTGTGCGAGGCGGATAAAGGCTCTTATTACTGAGAAAAAGGATGAGGGCAAGCCTCTTAAATTCAACGATATAGCCATACTTCTTAGAACCAATGTGGAGTGGGCTGAGAGCTTTTGAGAAGGTGCTTATCTCAGAGGGTGTTCCTGCTGTCTGTGAGTCAAGTACTAGCTACTCGGCTTGGGAGGTACAGGTAATGCTGGCTCTTCTTAAGATACTTGACAATCCATCAGGATATCCCATTGGAACAGTTCTCCTTTCTCCTATGGGAGGCTTTAGCGAAGAAGAACTTGCAAAACTCCGTATAAATGCCAATGAACTCCGAAAAAGATGAGGCTGACCTCTGGGAGGTGATTAATCTTTCGGAAGATGATAAGTGTAAAAAGTTCATAGACTGGCTGAATGAAAAAGGTCTAGCTGGTGTTTCACCCCTGTTCATGAGTTAATAAAGGAACTATTCACAGAAAGCAATTTTTATAGCTTTCATAAGTGCCATCTCATCAGGAGAAACAAGGGCAGCAAACCTTGATATGCTTGTCTCTAAGGCTAAGGCATTTGAAGCTACCTCTTTACACGGAACCAGGCATTTTGTGAAGATATGAGACAGGCTTAGAAAATACGAGGGTAGACTTTAGGTGAAGCAGGGAGTGGGCGGTGTGGATGCTGTGAGGATACTATCCATCCACAAGAGCAGGGGCTTCAGTATCCGTTGTCTTTGTAAGCGGGTATGTCAAGAGCATGAACAATCAGGAGTTCAAGGGCGGCTGTGGTTATCCACCCGGAGCTTGGAATAGTGTAGATGATTTTAACATAGAGACCAGAGGAAAAGAAGTCAACCTTGATGAAGATGGCGGCAAAGCTAGGCTTGAAACAATGTTGCAGAGGAGATAAGACTTCTTTATGTAGCTATGACGAGGCAGAGGATAGCTGATGCTTACAGCAGGCTGTGACAAGGTGGAGGAGAGGCTCAGTATCTGGGAAAATGATGAGCAAAATTATCTCTCGTTGTCAAAAACCAATTCACTCATAGACTTTTGCCACATGCCTGCACTCATAAAGGAGAAGGAGAAGGCAGAGCTCAAAGCTTACCATTAAGGGGCAGGGGAGGCTGGGATAATAAGCCTTGATGAAATGGCAGAAAAAGTGGTTAAAAAGCGACATTTCAAACCTCATAGAAAATCTCCTGAGACTGAGAACATGAGGAATTAAGCAGGTTAATCACTAAGGAAGAGATATATCTATCCTTTCAATGAGGCTGCTAGTGCTAAAAAGTAAGATGACAGTCATCTGAGCTTAAAAAGACTGCATCTAGAAGGAGGAAGAAAGGAGGAGGAAACTCACTTTTGAAGGTGAGATAAAGACGATGTTTTGAGGCTTACATCTGAATTTATGAGGAGAGGCTGAAAAGGTGGGAAGAGAGCCGTAGGAGACTCTCTACCACAGCATCCTTAGCAGGCTTGACTTTGGAAGAATCTTATGATGAGAGCTTCGTTTAAGGATTATCTGGAGAGTCTTGTCATTGACAAAAATAACAGAAGAGGAAATGGAAAGCATTGTCATAAAGCAGCTTTTATGAATTTCTTTGAGAGCAGGCTGATGGAGAGGATGAGTAGGCATTTCTCAAAAGATAAGCTATACAGGGAATCTCCTTTTGTTATGGGGATGGATGCAGGAAATGGCGAAGTGAGAGGAAATGGTTCTCGTGCAGGTATTATAGATGCCTGGTTTATGGAGGCGATGATGTAATCTTGATGGACTATAAGACTGACAGGGTCATATGGAGATAAAGGTTCTGATGAGCTTATAAAGAGATATAAAGGTTCAGCTCGATAACTACGCCCTTGCCTAAAAGAGAATCACGGGAAAAGAGCCTAAGGAGAGGATTATCTATTCATTTTCGCTTGGAAAAGAGGTATATGAGAGGCTTAATTATCGTATTTTGACCAGCTTTTATTAGTTTTACAGGGTAGCAAAAGAAGGAAAATTGTGGAGGCTTATTTGGGTTTTGCGGAGAGTATATGATAAATTTACTGGACAATGCTGCATATGATGAATGGACTAAGTACCTCATAGGCCTGCTTAAAAGAAAACGGTGTTAAGGACGGACTGGTGGCTGAACTTGGCTGTGGCACCGGCAATGTCACAACTAGACTAAAGGCAGCAGGATACGATATGATGGGGTATAGACAGTTTCTGTAAATCCATGTTGCGAGATAGTCAGAGAAGGAGACTAGGGAGGAGATATCCTCTATCTCTGTCAGGATCTGAGAGAATTTGAACTCTACGGGAACTGTAGGTGCAGTAGTCTGCATCTGTGACGGTCTTAATTATATCTTAGAAAGCCTGACCTCGTAAAGGTGTTTAGCTGGTCAATAATTACCTTGATAAGGACGGAGTATTTATCTCGACTTAAATACCATTATATAAATCGAGACCCTGCTTAGGAGACAGTGTAATAGCTGAAAACAGGAAAATATGAGCTTTATCTGGGATAATTATTATGATGGTGAGGAAAGGACAAATGAGTGCGACCTCTACCATTTATCTGGAAGATGTGAGGACGAAAAAGGGAAGATTTTTAGATTTGATGAAATTCACTACCAAAAGGGTTATACTATAGAGGAGATAAAGGAGGCTCTTGCCGAGGAGGCTTCAGTTTGTGGCTGTCTCAGACGCATTTACAAGGAAGCAGCCTAAGGAGAGAGCGAGCGTCTTTACTTTATAGCTAGGGGAAAATATCAGGAAGGAAAAACATACAGGTAAGTATACGAAAGATTATGTGTAGTAAGGGCGGTTGCGGCAGGAGGAGAGAGGTAAGCCTTGCCTGCTGACCAAAAATCTCGTAGAAGAAGCAAAGGCTTCACCACGACAGTGCATGCCCTGTGGCAGACAGCTGCGCACTAGAAAGACTTCTTTCAGCAGGCTCTCCCATGATGGGGCTTATGATGAAGGGAGAAAATGACAGGCTCACACTTCAGATAAAGGGTGACGGACCTATAGGAGGCCTTATAGTTACAGCAGATTCTAAGGCAAGGGTAGAAGGGGCTATGTCTATAACCCTGATGTAGAGCTTCCTCTTAAGTCAGGAAGGAAAGCGATGTAGGGGCTGCGGTCGGAGGTGATGCTGACCGTCATCAGGAATATGGGACTTAAGGAGCCTTATGTGGGAAAGAGACCAACCTCGTCACAAGGTGAGATAGCTAGAGGATTTGACATATGATTTTTGCGTCCAGCGAGCAGGTGCCAAGCGTGGTGGCTCTCGGAGTCCTTGTAGATAGAGTTACAGCGTAAAAGAGACGGGAGGCTTTCATTATCCCAGCTAATGCCGGGGCAAGCGATGAGACCATAGATGCCATTGAGAAAGAAGATTCTATGGTGACTTCAGTTACAGGTCATGCTTGATGAGGATATGACTCCTGAGGAGATTCTGACGCTCGTTCTTGAAGATTTAAATATTTGAAATCACAGACAAGACAGAGACCTCATTTTACTGCGACTGCAACAAGAAAAGAGGAACAGGTGCTTACTAAGCATAGGGGAGAAAGAATTGACCTCGCTTTATGAAGAGGATAAGCCGGTGGAGGGGTATGTTGGCGTTTTGTGCAAAAAATACGAGTTTTCCACAGAAGAAATGGAAATTTATTAAAATGTGGAAAATGATAATAAATCAACACAGTTCAGACATAGATCAGTGTTAAAGTGATGAAGAGCTCTAACAGATTAAAGTTGTTAGAAGGAGTTTACATAGAAAATAAATTTTTAGCTATGTTTCTTGCAGGAACAGTGGCTTTTGGCAGCTTCTCAGTGCTATCACCGAGAGAAGAGGCTAAGGCAGCATTGCATTTTTATACGACAAGAGTAGTCGAATTCCATGCTGACTCTTGAGAGAGCCAAAGGAAGTTATATGGGTCAGAAAAAGCTTGATGTTGACTACAGCATAGGAGGAAGAACCTCAGGTGTTAAGGGAAGCTGAAGTCTTCCAATAAAAATGCAGCAACTGTATCAAAAAGACAGGTGCGGTGACCGCGAAAGAAGCCCGGACTTACGGTTATCAGCTTTACCTACACAGTGAATAAGAAGCAGATTACAATTAAATGTAGGTGAATGTAAACAGCGGTGTTGACAGCATCTCTATAGCAGGAACAGGCGGGTTTGACGGCACCATGCTGAACTCTATCATCCAGTTTTCGAAAGTCTGTCTCAAAGGCGGGTAGTAACGAGTTAAAGCTCAGTCCGGCAGAAAGCAGACCTATGGCATTTTCTATGACTTTGTTTGCAGATGAAGCCTGCACCATACCAACATCTTCAGACATTGCTACCATAACCTCATCAGGCTTTTGGTGGCAGGTCCTACAGCTACCTAAAGGTATATGTGAGGGCTTCTGTAAAGAGCAGCAGGAGCATACCCCAAGTGTTAAGAGTAATGTAATAGGGGTTGACATAAAGGATGGGACACCTGTTTCCACAGGCGGCAGTTAAGAAATAGTAGTTGAAAATATGGAGGCACCTCTTGCCACCCTTAGTGACAGCGGTATGAAGGCTGAGGTGAGATATCAAGCTACTGACCAGTATGGCAAATGATGTTACAAAGAGACATCAGATTTGCAGGGAAAACCAGTGCGATATGGGAGGCAACAAGCCTGTAAACCCTGCATGGCAGACGGCATAAATTCCTTATAGACTTGGAGCCTAACAGACAGTTGGCTATGTGGGAAGATTGAACATAACCTATGGAGGTGCTACTCCTATAACCAGGGAAGTTCAGATTAGAATCGGCAATCCAAGCTATATTAAGAACCTACAGATTGTGGGTATATACAAGCGTACACTCACAGGTTATGGAAGGTAATGGATACAATACATTTTTACCAACCGGAACTGTGATTAATTCCTTTGGAGGAACAAAGTTCACTCAATACCATTCCTGAGTCATACTTTGTGCTTGTAAGGGCAAGGGACAGTGCGAGGTAACAGCATTTTACAATGCAGGCATTCCACAGAGCAAGATATCACTTGTTATCACAGGCAACACAGGAGAGCTATGTGATACAGCTGATGGAAAGCTTCAGACCATTTCTCCTGTAACCGTAGATGGAGAGACCTTCATACCTATCCTCTCAAGGCAGCAGTTCTCTACAGAGTACAGTGAATATAGAGCGGTAGCTGCAGGAGGTAGTATTAACAATGCTATGGATTCTAAGGTTAGTGAGGGTGCAAGCGTAGGCTCGTTAGAGAGTAAGCAGAAGGAGTTGCAGGCAGGAAAACTCGCATTAACTTCACTCTTAAAAATGCTTCAAATACAGTAGTAACCAGATATGAGGAAGTTCTTTCAACTCTGGGGCTTAACGACAACGGAGCAGGAAAGGTATATATCATGCCTGGTTCAAACATATCTAGTTCAGACAACGGCTCATACTTCTATTTCAGTAAGAATGCGCAGACTGAATGGCAGAGCTTTACTATATGCCATTTGCCACAGCTCTTAAAGGGAGCATCTATAAGTGCAGAAACAATTACCATAGCTTAAGAATGACACCTGCTGCAAGAACCTGGGCTCTTGTAGTTAAAGGCACAGTAATATATATGATACAAAGCGTCAAAAAGCACAGCTGTCAGCAGCCCTGTATCAATATCACTGATACAAGTTAAGCAAAACTGTAGCAGTTCTGTAGCATAGGTGTTGAATACAAGCCACACCCTGCATAAAAAGACAAGGTACCGGAGTTTTTATGAAGAATTTTTATAACGGGTTTAAGAAGATAGTAACAGAAATCAGGGTGAACATCTTTAATCTGCTTCGTTGGTATATATTGCTACATTGGTAGGCCTCTTTGTAGGAGGCATCAGTGTAGCATTTTCAGCGCTTGACATCAGGAGCAAAACAATTTGTTAAGACTCATCCTGAAATGCTCTACGGACTGCCATTTGCGGCCTTATTATAGTATTTTGTACCGCTTTTGCGAGGGTATATAAGTCCCAGGGTACAAATCTTGTTATTAGTACTATTCAGGCAAAGACGGAGCTCCTGTAATTATGGCTCCCTCATCTTTGTCTCAACACTAATTACACATGCCTTTGGTGGCTCCAGTGGGAAGGAAGGTGCTGCCTTACAGCTTGGGAGCTGCTGCGGCAGCAGGAGCTTAACAGATTAAATGGCTGAGCTTAGTGAAGAGGAAAAGCGCATGATTATCATGTGGTATGAGTGCAGCCTTTTTCTGCTATATTTGGCACGCCTATAGCTGCCGTATTTTTCCCGATGGAAGTAGCAAGTATAGGTATCATCCAGTATTCGGCTATGTTTCCCTGCTTTGTGTCTTCGGTGACTGCAAGGTGGTTGGCTCATTGTATGGGCTTTAGCAGGGAACATCTTGGAAGAGTAGCTGATGTCGGACTTGATATGGAGATTACCTGAGAAAGGTAGCAATCTTTGAGCTATATTCTGTGGCCTTTTAAGTATAGCTTTTTGTCTTATGCTAAAAGCGCTTTAGCAACGGATTTTCAAAGCTTCACAAAAGCCGTTATGTACAGGTTTTGTGGGAGTACACTTTTTGTAGTTATCAATCTTCTGCTTGGAACAGGGATTTCCTTGGTGCAGGTATGCCTGTCATAGAAACAGAGCTGTGGAGGAGAGGTTCTATGGTACGCATTTTTGATGAAAATGTTTCTAACTGCGCTATGTATAGGCTCAGGCTATAAGGGACGGTGAGATAGTGCCATCACTTTATATAGGAGCCACCTTTGGCAATGTATTTTGCAGGGCTTTTTAGCTATGCCCAAACTTCTCTTGCTGTAGCCTGCTGGAATGGCAGGGCTCTTTGTGGGAGTAACCAACTGTCCTATAGCCTCACTCGCTTATCATTTCTGAGCTTTTGGCTTTTAAGGAGGGCAATATCTACTTCCTGCTTGCCATTGCCATCAGCTACATCATGTCAGGCTATTTTGGACTATACTCAGAACAGAATATCATTTATTCTAAGTTTAGGACAAAATACATCAATAGAAAAGTGGGGGCTTATGAGGAAGAATTGGAGAAGAGGGAGGATTGTGAGCAAGTGGTTTAAAAATGAATAAGTTGACAAAATATTTAATTATAGTAAAAATAAAACAGTAACAAAGCCTTATTCGTTAAGGATGTGTTACATAAAAAGAAAAAGAGCTTTATTAGTTAGGGATCTACTGTAGGGCATATCGTTTGATAGTGCTAATTTCTTTAGGGATTATTTTATGGGGCATGACATTTGTAAAATTAAAAATAAGAGAAATAGATGCATAAGAAGAATATATGGTGATAGGATATGTTTGTGATGATGAAGATAATGAAAAGTTAAGAGTCTTTTATCAGGTTTTTAAGTTTCTGTTATAGGTTAATATGTAAAATTTCGCTAAATATCAGCTGAAAATCTTAAGAAATAAATGAATAAAAATCATCAGTGGAAGAAATAAGTATAATAGCCACACAACAACTAAAAGAACTCTATGTTCGAAACTTCTTGCAAATAGGCATTTAATCTGCTATACTAAATTGTCGATGAAATAATTTTGCTATATTTTAACATAACTTACATATTTGTATTATAAGTGTGGAGGTATGAAATTGTTTATAAAATGTCTGGCAGTAGGTATAGGAGGATTTTTGGGCTCTGTTTTAAGATATCTGCTGTCTGAAAATTCCTATTAAAGCAAATAAATTACCCTGTAAATACACTTATTACAAATATAATAGGAGCTGTAATTATAGGAATGGTTGTTTCTTATGCCGATAAAACAGGTATGAGACCTGAGAAATTATTGCTCTTAAAACAGGTTTTTGCGGTGGATTAACCACATTTTCACATTTTCGTATGAAGCTTTTTAGCCTTATCGAAAAGGGAGAGTTTTTGTCGACAGTAAGCTATATTTTTATCCATAGCCTGCAGTATTGCAGGAGTATATATTGGACTTAAGATAGGATAGAGTTATGAATGGAAATTATGATGGAAGTCAGATAGTAGTACTTGGAAGGGCTTGAGGCTGTTAGAAAAACGCCCTGGGTATGTATATAGGAAGCACAGGTGCAAGAGGCCTCCACCACCTATATGGGAAATCCTTGACAATGGTATAGATGAGCATCTTGCAGGATTTTGCTCACAGATTGATGTTACACTAAGAAGTGATGGCGGTATAACCATAAGGGACTATGGAAGAGGTGTGCCTGTAGACATCACCCAACCAAGAAAATACCCACGGAGCGTGTGGTATATACAGTTCTTCACGCAGGTGGAAAGTTCTCGGGTGGAGCTATAAGGTATCAGGGGGCCTACACGAGTAGGGTGCCTCGTGGTAAATGTCTTTCGACCAAGATGATAGTTGAAATCAGAAGAGATGGCAATGTCTACATAGATGAGTATGAAAAATGGTGGACATCCTGTAACAAAAGTTAGTTAAGGGTGAGCTTCCGGTGATAGGAACCTGCAAGAAGTCAGATACAGGTACAAGCGTAACCTTTTACCCCTGACGATACTATATTTGAAACAGTTGAATTTAAGGCTGACATCATCAAAGAAAAAGCTAAAAAGAAACAGCTTTTAAATAAGGGACTTAAAAATCAACTTTGTTGATGAAAATACAGGCGAGAGAAGTCATACGAAGAAAAAGACGGTATCAAAAGCTATGTCAAAATACATCAACCGTGAGGCAGAGGTTATCAATGATGAGGTTGTCTATGTGGAGGGGAGTCTGGAGATATAGAGGTTGAGGCTGCCTTTCAGTACACCAATGGTTACTCTGAACAGATAAATGCCTACTGTAACCGTATCAATGTAATAGATGGAGGAACCCTCGTAACGGGCTTTAAGACTGCACTTACAAGGGTTATGAATCAATATGCAAGGGAACTTGGCTACCTCAAGGGAAAGGATGATAACTTTGATGGAAAGGACATTCGTAACGGCATAGTTGCGATTATTTCAATCAAGCATCCCGACCCCTCAGTTTGAAGGACAGACCAAGACAAAGCTTGGCAATACTGATGCCAAGACTGCGGTTGAAGAGTAGTTTCAAAGGAAATAGTCAGATATTTTTGATAAAAACATAGAGGTGCTTAAGTCTATTCTTGACCTTGCACAGAAGTCCTACAGCGCAAGAACGGCAAGCGATAAGGCGAGAAATGCAGTGCTTAAGAGCCTTAATGACTTTGATGTAAAGAGCAAGCTTGCTTCCTGTTCATCAAAGAATGCGGCTGAATGTGAGATTTATCTCGTGGAGGGAGATTCTGCGGGAGGTACGGTAAAGACTGCAAGAAACCGTAAAACACAGGCTGTGCTTCCGCTTCGAGGCAAGATATTAAATGTGAGAAAGGCAGCCCTTGAGAAGATGCTTGTAAATAACGAGATAAAGTCAATGATAGCCACCTTTGGATGTGGCATCGGAGATGATTTTGACATATCAAAGCTTCGTTATGACAAGATTATCATCTTAACTGATGCGGATGTGGACGGGGCTCATATAAGTACCCTCCTGCTTACATTTTTCTATAGATTTATGCCTGACCTTATAAAAGAAGGTAAGATATACAGAGGACTTCACCTCTATACAGGTTGAATATGAGAGGCAGGTGCTGAGGGTTACCAGTGTGCCTGAGAAGAAGCTTGAAGGGCAGCTTGATATCTTTCAGCTTGGAGTCGGAGAAAAGCCTGAGGAAAAAGCAGGGGAGGGCTAAGTCAGGAAAGAAGAGGAAGAAGTCAGAGTATATCTTCAATGACTATGAGCTTGAGAAATTCAGGAAGAATAAAAACCACAAAAATCCTCGAGATACAGCGCTACAAAGGACTTGGTGAGATGGATGCAAGTCAGCTTTGGGAGACAACCTTAATCCAAAAGACCAGGTCGCTTGCAAGAATAGATATAAACGATACTGTTGAGGCTGACGAGGTTACAAGCCTGCTTATGAGCAGTGTGGTACCGCCAAGGCGTGAGTTCATAATGAATGAAGCAAAGTATGCGAAAGGTGGATGTGTAATAAAAATAGGGAAATTAGCCATTGTTTTCTACAATTGTAGAATATTACTAAAATAATATTCAATCTGAAGAATAATTAAGTGAGCAGATGTTTGCTAATATCACTCCATAGTCACAGACCGCAACAATTTATTCTGCTGTATTACACGGATAAGAAATCTGTGACTTATGGCATGAATAGATGAGGTTTATTATAGTTGGATAAGAAAGCTTTGTAGACAATAGGACTAATTTATAGGAAGTGGAAAGTATGGTAACAGAAGAAAACATTATAATTCAGGACTTTTCTGAGGAAATGAAGAATTCCTACAGAGATTATTCTGTAAGCGTAATTATATCAAGAGCTCTGCCTGATGTAGAGAGACGGACTTAAGCCTGTTCAGCGTAGAATCCTCTATGCTATGAATGAGCTTGGGCTCGCACCTGACAAGCAGCATAGAAAGTCTGCCCGTATAGTCGGAGATACCATGGGTAAGTACCACCCACATGGTGATTCTTCCATCTATGATGCCCTGGTGCATATGGCTGAAGAATGGTCTATGTCAGTGCCTTTGGTTGACGGACACGGAAACTTTGGCTCCATAGACGGAGACTCTGCGGCTGCTATGCGTTATACTGAAGCAAGGCTTTCAAAAGGTGCTATGAACCTGCTTACAGGACTTGACAGAAACCTTGTTGACTTTGTACCAAACTTTGACGAGAGAGAAAAGAGCCTGTTATCCTTCCTGCGAAGCTCCCGTTTCTTCTAATCAACGGAACTACAGGTATAGCTGTAGGTATGGCTACCAATATACCTCCTCACAATCCGGGAGAGATAATAAAGGGGCTATAGCCCTCCTGACAATCCTGAGCTTAGCACCGAAAAAGTTAATGAAATACATACCGGGACCTGATTTCAACAGGTGGAATAATTTCAAATGCAGATGAAATAGCAGGATATATATGACAATGGTGAGGGCAGGCTTCGTGTAAGAGGAAAGTATGTAATTGAAGACGGAGATAATGGAAAGAAAAATATAGTATTTACAGAGATTCCATTTACTTCACCAGCAATAAGTCAAGGCTTGTGGAAAGCCTTGTAAACCTTATGAAGGATAAGGTGTTTGACGAAATTGCGGATGTGAGGATGAGTCCTCATCAGATGTCCGTATAGTAGTTGAGGTAAAGAAGGGAGAAATGTAGACAATCTCATAACGGTATTTTTAAGAAGACTCCTTTGGAAGACACATATTCCGTAAATATGCTTGCAGTAAGGGATAAGCAGCCCTAAGATATTCTCTTAAGGGGATATTAGAGAGTTCCTTAGCTTTTGAAGAGGAGCTGTATACCAAGGAATATACTCATTTACTGGAAAAAGGCAGGGCTAGAGCTGAGGTCGTAGACGGCCTCATCAAGGCAGTAGATGTAATCGACCTTATTATAGAGGTGCTAAGGGGTTCTGAGTCTATAAAGCAGGCAAAGGACTGCCTTGTAAACGGCAATATAGCTGAGATTAAATTCAAGTCCGAGGCATCTAAGAAGGAGGCAAAGGAGCTTTGACTTTACTGAGGCACAGGCTGATGCCATCCTTGCTATGCCTCTTAGCAGGCTCATTGGACTTGAGGTCTTGAAAAGCTTACTTCTGAGGCGGAAAATCTGAAGAATAACATCGAAGAATATAATAGAATACTATTGGATAAAAATGAGCTTCATAGGGTAATAAAGACCGATTTGAAGGCAAATGTTAAGAACTTTGACAGACCTAGAAGGACGGAGCTTTTGAATGAAGAAAAGCAGGTCTATGTTGAAGAAGTAAAAGAAGAAGATGTATATGTGCTTATAGACCGCTTCGGATATGCTAAGAGCGTGGATGTCAGGGCATATCAAAGGCTAATGAAGAGGCTCTTAATGAGTATCCGACTCAGATACTTATGAGAAACACAGACAGGCTCTGCATATTTACAGCTAGCGGCAATAGCATCAGGTGAAAGTAAAGGATATACCAAAGGTAGGAGCTTAGAGATAAAGGGACTCTGGTACATAATATCTCAAAAGGTGGGTAAGGAAGAGATTATTCTCTACACCTCATTTGCAGTGCTTTATGAATCAATGGTTTCTTTGCTACTAAGAAAGGCTTTTGTAAAGCTGGTTTCCAGGAGTGAGTTTGGCACAAACTCGCTCTGTGATGCTTGCTACCAAGCTAGAAGACGGGGATGAGCTCATGGTGTCAAGAGTGCTAAGTGCAGCGGAAATACTCTCACACGACCTTAGAGTCTATATACTTACGAAGAAGAAAATAGGGTCTATCCTATCTTCTTGATGAAGTGGTTGAAATGAAGAAAGAGCGGCAGAGGAGTTAAGGGTATAAAGCCCTTGCAGCTGATGATGAGGTAAGAGCTGTGGCTGTCGAGGTAAGTGCGACTACAGAGTAGAATTTGATGGAGACAACTATAAGACGGGCAAGTTGCAGAAGCAAGAGAGGCAGCTAAGGAGATAAAATTAAATAGTCCAACTTTATACCTGCTATGTCACGCCTCACCTTTAGTAGGTACCAGAAAGCTCAGAGCTGAGAGGACCATTCGCTTTCTGGCACACTTACAAACGGGGCTGTGGTGAGATGGTTTGAGGAAATGACAGCTGAATTGTAAATGCCTAAGCAGGCGCATTGAGGCGTAGCAAGCGGATGCCGGAGCGAGTCTGGACATTTATAATTCTAAGCATGTCCTACTACGTAATATATACATAGAAAAGGAGAATGCATGAAAATCTGTTAAAGAGATTCTTAAAGTATGTATCATTTGATACACAGTCACAGGATGGAGTTGAAGAAGTGCCAAGTACAGCCAAGCAGCTTGAACTAGCAAAATATTTGGTTGAGGGAGCTTAATGAGCTTGGACTTAGCGAGGTGGAACTTTTAGACCATGGCTATGTGTTTGCGACTCTCCCAGCTACTACAGATAGAGATCTGCCTGTGCTTGGATTTATTGCACATATGGATACAAGTGATGCTATCTCAGGCGCCAATATAAGGCCTCGTGAAATTAGAAAACTATGACGGCAGAGGATATGAGTGTTAAATGAGGACTAGGCGTGGTAATGAAAGGTAAGTGACTTCCTCTCTTCCTGGATTTAAGGGTGAAACCCTCATAGTTACAGACGGAACTACACTCCTTGGTGCTGATGATAGAGGCAGGTATAGCTGAGATTATCAGTATGGTGGCTTATTTTGAGGAACATCCTGAAATAGAGACATGGTAAAAATCAGAATAGAGCTTCACCCTGATGAAGAGGTAGGAAACGGAACCAAGTACTTTCGATGTGGATAAATTCGGTGCTGACTATGCCTATACGGTGAGACGGCGGAAGGCTTGGAGAACTTGAATACGAGAACTTCAACGCAGCAAGCAGGGAAGGGTGGTTATAAACGGTGTATCCATACATCCGGGGTTCTGCTAAGTGGAAGATGAAGGATGCCATCAGAATAGCAATGGAATTTCAGGCTATGCTTCCTGTATATGAAGACCCTTACTGCTACAGAGGGCTATGAGGGATTTTTCCATATAACCGAAATTGAGGAAAATACTGAAGACTAAGCTAAACTATATTATCCGTGACCATGAGTGCAGATAAGTTTGAGGCTAAAAAGTGTGTTGCAAAGGTGGGAGAATTCATCAATGCTAAAATACGGTGAGGGCACAGCAGATGTTACAATTGCAGATTCTTACCACAATATGAAAGAAATGGTTGAGCCTAATGTGCATCTTGTAGAAAATGCTAAAGAAGAGCTATGATAGAGCTTGGAATTGAGCCCTAGAGTAGAGCCAATCGAGGAGGTACTGACGGAGCGTCCCTTTCATATGGGACTTCCTTGTCCAAATATCTGTACAGGTGGAATGAATTACCATAGCAGAGTATGAGTATGTTTCTGTTGATGCTATGTTTAAGATAATTGGAACTATTAAAGAAACTTGTGCTTATATACGCTGAATAAAACTGTGAAAAGAAGCGTTCTTTCTCATCTACATGTGGCGAGGTGACAGCCTGACTAGAAGCAGTACCTCGCCGCTTGTAAGTAAAACCAAGCTGGAGACAGACTTCAAAGAAAATTTTCGATACCCTTGCAATATTTACATGTTATACTAGCTTTCGTTCGATTGAGAAAAATTGAATAAAGAAATGCGGAAGTGTTGAAATTGAGTGAACAAGCAAGACTAAGGATCTTGTGGCTATTGCAGTCGTGTGAGTTCAAGTCCCATCTTCGCACTATTTTTGCCCATACCGATTTATCTGCGGATGTGGCGGAACGGTAGACGCGCTAGATTCAGGTTCTAGTGAGAGCAATCTTGTGTGAGTTCAAATCTCATCATCACTAATCAAAACTGTTGCAATGAAAGGCTTAACTTGAGGTTATCTTTATTGTAACAGTTTTTATCAGGAAATTTCCGGGATACCTGTCACATAAAAATCTCTCCGAGGGATGCACAGCTCGCGGCAGGAATTTGCCTTGCAGCACCGCTCGCGCGCGAAGTGTGTGCGAGCACACACTTTTTGTAATATGGGAGGACAATATGGTAAGGCAGTTTATCCCGGTAGTTTTGATCCGGTGACCAATGGACATATAGATGTAATAACAAGGGGCTGCGGCTGATAGTGGATGAAGTAATCATCGGGGTACTTGTGAATAAGAAAAAAGTCTTTTTTTCACCATGGAAGAGAGATTTGAAATGCTTAGGCTGTTGCAGACATACCGAATGTCACAGTAAAGACATTTGAGGGCACTACCATAGACTTTGCAAAGGCTAATGATGCAAGGATAATCGTTGGGGCTTAAGGGCTGTTACAGATTATGAAAAATGAAATACAGATAGCCCAGACAAACAGACAGATTTTGCGAGGAGATTGAGACCTTGTTCCTCACAACCTCTCTGGAATACGCCTCAGCTCACCATAGTTAAAAGAGATAGCTTCATTTGGAAAAGATGTATCTCAACTGGGTTCCTAAGTGGTTGGGGACAAGCTCAAAGAAAAGTTTGACACAAGCTTATTGTAAAAGCTGCCAGTATACTTGGGGTAAGAATGAAAGGCAGGTTAACTAACACGCAAAGGAGAGGTTATGAACAAAGTAGTAACTATAAGCAGACAGTATGCAAGCGGGGGACGAGAAGTTGCAGAAAAAGCTGGCTCTCATGATGCAGGATTCCTTTTTACGACAGAGCACTTATAGCCAAAAGCAGCTAAGGAGAGCGGATTTGCAGAGGCAGCCTTTGATAATGTTGAGATGAGGCTACCAAACAGCCTCCTCATTCTATAGCCATAGGGCATGAATGCTTACGGAAGCCCTGATTTGGGCTACACCCACCTCCTTGATGATAGATGATATAGCTCAGTCTGACAGTAATAAGAAAAGGTAGCTGATGAAGGCCCTGCATCATAGTCGGACGCTGTGCTGACTATGTGCTAAGAGAGAGAAAGGGATGTAGTTAATATATTTATTTTGGTCTTCTATGCCGTTTAGAATCAAGAGCGCAATCGAAAGGGACGGAGTTGAGAAGACAAGGCGGGAAGAGACAATAGTTAGAATGGACAAGCGCAGATAAATTATTATAACTACTAAACATGCGTGAGAAATGGGGAGATAGTTACCAATTATCATTTGTCAATTCAAAATGATTTCAGAGGTGTGGACAAGACGGTTGAGGTTATCAAGCAGTTTATAAACAGCCTTGAATAGTCATAAATTTATAGTTGGTTTTACAAAGGCTTCTTGAGTAATTTTAGAAGTCTTTTTGGAACCAATTGTAAGGATAACTTAATAAAAAGATACTCATGGTTTTAAAAATGGGTGCTATACTACTGATAAAATGGAACTAACTAATTAATGATAAGGTCACTGCTATAACGCTTTTAGCAAGCCCATATCAAAAGGTATCAATACTTGATACCCTCATCAATAAATATAGGATAAAGAAAATCTTGAGTAGAGTATGGAAAATCATCGAATTGAAAATGTAGAGAAACATATCACCTCATGGGAAATGCAGGAGGATTAAGGCGGTTAACGGAGTCGGCTACTGAGATAAACGATGGAGGTTTTGCTGGCTCCTAGGCACCTTCAGGCTCAGGTAAAATCCACGCCGTCTCCAATCTGATGGCGGGTACAGAAAAGGCCTCATCCGGAGAAATCCTCTTAAAGCGTTGGTGACATAAGGCAACATGAGTGAGAAAAATCTTGCCGACTCGGCATGCACTACCTGATTTGCTGTTTCAGCGCACATAACCTCATCGGCTCAATGAGTGCTATTGAAAAATGTGGAAGTGCCCTTGTATTTAAGAAGAGGTTGGATGCAAAGACCAGAAGAAAGCTTTTGCAGAGCAAATGCTAAAACAAGTAGGACTTGGGAGACAGACTTACGCATAGACCAAAAGAGATGAGTGGTGGTCAGCAGCAGAGTAGGTATAGAGCAAGAGCGCTGTTGCAAGGCCTGGAAATCGAGTTTGCAGGATGAGCCTGCGAGAAAACCCTTTGATACGAAGACGACCAGGAGGTTATGGAGACTATACACGCAATGGCAAGGAGGAACAGGCAGACCATGGTCATGGTTGCTCACGATCCGAGACTTGCCAGCTGCGAGACAAAGATAATCCACATCTTGATGGGAACATACAAATGTTGAAGTAATGAGACTGCTGAACAGATTGAAGAAGAGAGCAGTAGATGGAGATACAGAGAAGCGAAAGAACTTCCAACAGGAAAGAGAAAAGCGAGAGACGACAGCTTGCAAAACTAATGTGTATTAAGACGGAGGAGATAAAAGATGGAAGCCAACAAAGATAATTAAAAAGGTGTGGCATTTGCGCACTGCTGCGGCTATGATATTTACTGGGACTACAGCATATTCGAGGTGGAATAAATGCAGCAAAAGCGTCAGAGAATTGATTTTGGTAACTTAAAACCTGTAGTGCCAATTTGAGGCTGTACTATGCAGATGCATCAAAGCGTTTACAATGTAAAACCGGTGATGTGGTAAATGTAACAATACCTGTGGAAGGCTTCAAATTATAACATAAGAAAGCCTGCTGTAAATGTTGACTTAAGTAAACACAGAATCTCTGCTTGCCTGATGTTACAATGACCGATGAGAGGAAACAAAGTTGAGAGTATGTAAATAATGTAGCTTATGTCAAGTTTGCAGTGAAGATTCCTCTCAATGCGAAGAAGGAGATTTAACGAAATAATCCTATTACCTCTATAACAACAGACAGCTACGACAATTATCAGGAAGTTCTTCCTTGAACAGTCAAGCTAAAGCTTACACTGTTGTGGACAGTCAGAAGAAAAATGCCAAACTTTCTCTTTTGATTCTGATTATCCAAGAAGTGTGAGGATAATGATGATCGTAGATGTGAAGCTCACCTCGCATAATGATGCAAGAGAGCTTGATGCAGACAATGTAACGTGTTAGCGTTTCGGGACATGAGAGCACTCTATATGCCAAATGACCAACGCTTCAGCCAACATAGGAACCGATGAGGGTGGGCAGGAGAACGGTACGGTAAGTTTTGACTTTTGATGCACTTTCAAATCTTGCTGCAGGAGTCGCAAGTCTGATGTAACGTAAAATACGATAATTCAGACGGCACAGCCGCTGATCCTCAGACCTTTACCCTTTCTATGCAGACAATTGCAGAGGCCGAGGCTGAGAAGCTTGAAGATTGAGACCTGCACTTCAGGTGTCAAATGTAAATTATCCCTTTCACTATAGAGTAAATGTGGGTGACGGTTTTGAGTGTGGTTTATGAATTTAAGAACATAGAGTGGTGGTCGATGCGCGAATATAGTTGTAGATACAACAGGTTATTCTGAGGCTGGATTTAAGCCTGCTTCAGCCTATGATAACAGACTTGCTTCACTTCTACGCAGGCGGTGTATTTAGAATCAGAAGAAGCTTTACAGCCACTCGAGACTGTTAAGCAGATGCAGTGCGAGTTTCGCTACTGCGAGGTGCTCATGTTATTCGAAGTTAAGGATAAGACTCTTGCAACTCAGGATTACTGATACAATGAGCATTTACATAGATACAAAGGGTAAGGAAGAGTCGGGTGAAGCGAGACAACAGCATGCCAAGACTTTACAGTATCTAAGTATAGCTGCTAGTGGATACAAGATAAAAGGCAGGAAAAGAATTTGCATTTGACTTTTGATGTAAAGAATCCACATCCTCTCAGCCTCTGCGGACAGCATTGTTGTTACTATTTCATCTGCGGGACAACAGCTTTGCTATAGTTGAGGGTAGTGCAAAGACATGTTTCATTAACTCTCTTAAAGCAGGACAGAGTGAGAAGCTTGGTATGCCGCTTAAGCGCTGGCGGCGACATTGCTACAAACGGATGTGACCTCACAATATCTTTTGATTATGAATATCTCACTAAGGATGTTGCCAATAAAACGCCCTCATAAAAGAAGCAGAATAAAGCAGAAGAGAAGTTGAAGCTCGGTATACGATGACAAGACCCGAGGGTCGCTGCCAATATTTGCAGGCGGTGGAGATACTGTGCCATGCAGGTCAACCTCACTTTCATTTGACTTCAACAACATGGGCAGTTTGGCCATTCTTACAACGTAACAGCCAAGGTTAAGGGGAGACTTTGAGTCCACGAGCGAAGTCCTCATCATTGAGGTCGTAAATGCCGGTGAAGCGCAGGTCTTGGCTCGCGGACGTTACCCTCAGGTAGATGGAATGGGAAAGGGAGTACTTACCATTTTCTTACGAAGATAGTAATGATGTAAGCTCTTATGATACTGACTTTGAGGAGACATGGTAAATGCAACCAATCCTGGAAGATGCTCCCTGATACCCTATTGATACTATGCCTATAGATGAGGGACCAGATATCATTATTTCCTCTCTGGGCTTTTGTATGCGCAAACATAGTTTTACATTCATCGTTGCTTTGGTGGTTAGGGTATAGCAGTCAAGAAGTATAAAAAGAAAAAGCTTGCGAAGCAATGCGTGAAGATGAAGAGTTATAATAGGAAATTGAGGGTGATTACGCGCAGACGAGAAATTTGTTGCTCAGTAAATGGTGTTAACAGCGGCTATGGCTACCGCAGCTGGGACAGGAGGCTGACAACAGCTGAAGCACTTCCCGCAAGCAGCAAGGTCGATGCCAAGGGAAAGGTGACTGCTCATACAGCCGGGAGAGTCACGTGATGCCGATGAACAGCTGCTGCAAAGGAAAACACTCGGCAGGTGAGGTGCGGCAACAGGTGATAAGCAACATCGGTCGGCTACGCCTCCTCAGACGGAACTCAGGCAGCCCAGAAGCAGCAGGGGGAGCAGGAAGCTACAGCATCCGCTCAGGAGAGATGACAGGCTCAGCAGGAGCTGGAGGGAGGAACTGAGGGCAACAGGAAACGACGCGGTGCTACCGAGCATATACGGGAGATATGGCTAAAGGCAGGTGAATCGATGGGAGCTGACGGTAGTGATATAAATGGGGTAAATGGTGGTGAGCATGGACGGTATGAGACGAGCAGCAGATGGAATGAGGACGGAAACAGGCTCGTCATTCTCCGTAACCCAGAGTGTGCCGCTGGCGGCGCAGGGCTGCCGGTGTACTTGCACTTGCGATTTTAACAGGGAATAGTCCTTGCTAAATTAAAGATAAAAGGGTGGTTATAACGCAAAGGCATGGCGATTAGTGATCTTAAGTAAATGGGCCTGAGGAATCTTGGAAGAAGAAAGGCCAGAGACTGCACTTACGGTGAAGTCGGCATAGTCATAGGAACCATTTCCATAGTCGCAATGATATCCATCGGCATAGGTATGAACCGGAACTTTAGGGAAAATCTTGTATGCAGTATGGAAAGCTTGCCGTTATCAATAGAAGAATCAGGTGAAGCATCGATGATAAGGGAAACTATTCTGAGAAGAAGCAAAAGCTGGATGACGACATAGCGAAATTAAGAGGATTCCTCATCTTGAGACGGTATCACCGGTGTCTACGCTTCACTCGGCTAAATTAAAGTACGGAGTCTAAGAAAACAACGACCAGATCAATGCAATGGACTCTGACTCTTTTGAAGCGCTTGAGTTTCCTGTAAGCTTAAGAAGACAGACTATGCGCAAAGCCACAATAAATCAAAAATCAAGCTTTGGGTAGATCTGCAGCGATTTCAGGGTTTTGTAATCCTAGTGCATCCATCATTCTAATCAAAAGCGGTTGACCCAGCAAGACAGAGGGTTACTCTTACCATAAATGAGGAAGAGCTCTGCCTCGTGATGAAAAGGAAACCTCAAGATCTGCTAGCTGAAAGGGCCTTCCACTCAGACAGGAGCTTGCGGTACGATGCTGCTATACAGGAAGGCTGCAGTGAGTATTCGTCGACATGAGCGATACCTCAGTTCGAGACGGTTCCTTGACATTTACAAGGATTTTGTCGTAACAGCTCCTGCTGATAAAAAGAAGATCATGCTGAAGAAGATTAAAGAGTATGGCGGGTGTTAAGATAAAATGCTGACACGATGTGGAAAAATGTACAGGATATTCAAGGATGCAATTAAGGAAATGGGATATAAAGTCGAGCAAGTATAGGTCTGACTTCACCCACACGAATTGAAAATTTCTCTAAGACCATCTCAGATGGTTGCTTTGGCAGGTGTAGGTGCCATATCCATGCTTTGTTGCGGAAGCTATCTCCATCGCCAACACTACTCGATAATGTCAATCTACGAGGCATTACCAAGGAAATGAGGCGTACATAAGTGCTTGGCTGCAGATAGTAGATATCAAGAAACTCTTCCTCTTTGAGGCGGCTACTGAGTGGGACTTTATAGGAGGTGTGGATTGGCGCCAACCTGCAGCTGCGGGAGCCTCTGCACCTACCAAATACCTTTGGTGGGCAACAGGTGCAGTGCCCTCAATATGATGGGTGGTGGTGATGAAGGAGCAGGAGGAAGTCTCTCCGTGGTCCGACTTTGCTGGCTGCCATTGCTGGCACCAGGCTTTGCGATTTTAATTGCGTACCATCAGAGTTATTATCTGCAAAGCAGGGCTACCAAGATATCTGCTATAGAGGCTATGAAGAACGAACAACTCAGTTGGTCCAAAAGATTATAGTATAATAAATCAAAAAGTTAACAGAATAACGTAGTGCCAATAAAACTTTCCTTCCCGGAAAATGAACTGAAGGAAGTCTGATTTAGCAGAATGCGAGAATATTTGCAAAAGCTCAAAACTATAAGCAATTCATAGAATTACGTTGACAAAGTAGCAGTTATATAATGGGATAATATAATATTACGCAAATATAAAAAGTAAGAAATCATTAAGCTTTACTTACAAGAGTTTGTTATCAACGATATGGCAATAAATGGGGGAATTACGCATATTGTGCAATCTCAACAGTAACAAACTGCAATTTTATAGAAAGGAGATAACGCTATGACTTTTCGGGTAACTGCTCCACTGCTGGACGTACCAATGTGTGTTGGGTATATTGGAAAAGAGGAAGACTTTATGGATACACACTGACACAAGCGTAGTGCAAGGAGTACAGATATATCTGAATCCACTCTTTACCCGGTACTTAGAGAGAGCTTCAGAAAGAAGGGAGAACTTGCAACTTATGACAGCTCCGCAACACAGGGACAGGCACCGTGAATACTATAGGATTACACCAGAGAAGGAAAAACTCAAATTCTATAAAAAGGAATGGAAGTCTTATAAGGACGGAAATAGACAGGCTGCTAAAAGGAAAGCTGCTAAATGTTGATTTTCATTTCTGTAAATATCAATAATGGCAAGAGGGACAACGAGCAATGAATAAGAATGAATTTATGGAAAGACTGAAAGCAAAGCTCTCGGAACTCAACCCCGAGGACAGAGAAGATGCCATCAATCACTATTGGGAGTATTTTCGTTTAAAGAGGCAGGCTGGAGAAGAAAGCGATGTAACAAGAGGAAATACTGATCCTGAGGATGTAGCTGCAAAAGATAATGCATCCGCATGTATGAAAGAAGATTCAGGAAGTTGCCGAAAGAACTGGAAAAGCAGGAGAATACAATAAAAGAAGATATTTCAAAAGAAGATTCAAGCACAAAAGGATGACAACTCATCTTTCATCTGAGTTCAAATACTCTAAAGTCGTTGGACTGATGCCGAAATCGTACCAAGAGTGATGTTGTGTGAAAGTACGCCGTGTGGGAGCGATAAGGGACATCACCAGATGCCTCTGATTCCATAGAGATAGATGCTCCTCACTCCTAGATATAATCATAAGAACAGGAGATGAGTTTGGCATATATCTTAATTGCGGGGAAACGGATCCTAATCATCAGAAGGCAATAGCTCATTATAAGGGATAGCGGCATAAATCAGGTATTTGAGTTTGATACATCTCAATATATTTAACAAGAAAAAGAGTTTGCTGAAATAGCAATCCCGTAGGTTACAGAAAGCTTTCAAGTGCGTGGTTCAACCGACATCATGGGTGTATCTCTCTTTGCACATCAGCTGATTACCTCAGGGCTGGAGACCAATCTTGGCTCGACAGAGTCGCTGGTGTGACTACATCGGAGGCATAAAAGGCTGATATGAGACCTGTGTCGGGTTACAAGACGGAGATATAAAAAGGCTGACTCTGTGAGCCAGCTCTACAGGGGCGGTGAAATATTGAACTGCTGGGAAAGTGAGTTTGCAGATATTTCTACAGATACAGGCTATATTTCTTCAGAGGATGTAAAGAGCAAAGACTTAAAGCTTAAATCGGCTACAGAGCTATATAAAGTTAAAATGCCAGAGGCTGAAAAGACTGACAGCGAGAACCGATACGGGACTGTGAAAGCTTGGATGGTGTGGATGCACAGACTTCATAGACACAGTGAAGTAATACAGGAAGCGTAAATGTTAGACTTTTAGGAACAAGGGATGATTATAGCCTTGACCTCACCAATGACCTTGGAGTCATAGTGGTGGACGAATAATAACGGAAGAGGAATTAATAACAGCTTCAGAGAAGTTAGATGAAGCAGGCAGTTAAGAGCCGATGTAGACAATATGTAAGATAAACAAGACTTTGGCAGATAATAAAAAGATTCTCAATAAGTTTACGAAAAGTCGAAAATATCCTTGACAATTGTTCTCATTTATGGTATATTGTATATTATAATATTGCACGCAATCAAATCATAAAAATAGTCGTACAATTATAATAACTTACATTTGAAAGGAGATTTAATATAACATTAATTAACAAAGAAGTATCAGATTTTACAGCACAGGCTTTGAGAATATTACTCTAAAGAGGTAGCAAGAAGGACATCTAGGAAAGTGGAGCTGTATTTCTTCTTCACCCAGCTGATTTTACATTTGTTTGCCCAACAGAGCTTGGAGGACCTTTCAGAACCTTATCCAAAGTTTAAGGAAGTTGGTTGTGATATCTACAGCGTATTCACAGATACTACCTCTCTGTGCACAAGGTACATGGCACGATAGCTCAGAGAGAGAATTTCTAAGCTTATATATACAATGCTTGCAGATCCTACACACGTACTTTCAAAGGATTTTTGGTATATATCGAGGAGAACGTCTTGTTGAGAGAGGAACTCTGTAGTTAACCCCTGAAGGAAAGATTGTTGCTTACGAAGTAAACGGTGTAATGTAGGACGTAACGCAGAGGAGTTTTTCAGAAAGGTTCAGGTTTTCAGTCTGCACACGAGCATCATGATGAAGTTTGCCCAGCGGCGGGACACCAGGCGCTGAGACATCAGCCAAGTCTTGACCTTGTAGACAGTTTTAATTTTGCTGACAGACTATGAGGATTGCGAGGCAAGATCCAATCCTATTCCACTGTGTGACATATTATTTTGTCGCATATGATCGAATAATGATAGATAATCAGGTTGCCGTATTAAGCGTACACCGCACGTGGTGGCGAGACGACAGCCTTTTATAGCGTAATGTACATTGCCTGGTTTATCTTTGGTTGAGGTACTTGTAATCTGCTTATTTTAGCTAAATAATTGGATTACCGGTGTTTTTGTGCTTTTGTTGGCTGTAATATAAAACGGATTTTGATATTGAGATTTTTAGATGTACAAGAATAGAGGATAGAGAGAACTAACCAGATTTAATTATACACAGAGGAGGATACATGGATAACAAGAACTTATAAGTGATGTGGCAATCATCGGCGGCGGCCCGGCAGGACTCACTATGGCTCTTTTACCTGCAAGAGCTCGCTATAGGCAATAGTGCTTTGGAAAAGGAGAAATGGTGACAGATTACCATTACTTGAGGTGGTAACCATCCAGGCATTGAAATCACAGATTGGAAAGACACTTTACCGAGAAATGCGTATTCAGCACAGAACTTGAGCAGAGTTCAGCTTGCCGAGGTTACATCACAATATGGGATAATGATGTAAAGGAGGTTGAGACCACCAAGGGTGCAAGATCCAGTGCCCTGGTGTACTTAGCAGGTGCTCACCCCAGAATGATTGATTTGAGGGTGAGGCAGAGTATGCGCTTATGGCGTGGCTTATTGTGCCACCAGACGGCAGTTTCAAGGTGGAAAGGACACTTTCGTAATAGCGGTGGATTCAGGCTGCGAGGAAAGGTATTCCTTACAGCAATGCAAAGAGCAAATCATTCTCGCAAGAGAAGAGACTTCATCTGTGCCAAGGCCACAGCAGATGAGACCATGTCAATAAGGACATAACCGTACTTAACAAAAGAGGTTGTAAGGGTTGAGGTGACGGAGTACTTAGCATTACCCGAAGATTTGGTTTCAGGAGAAGAGACCACCCGCTGGTAGAAGATGATACCTTTGGTGTTTGCTTGCAGGTTATGAACTCAAAGGAAACAAGCCTTGTAAAAGGGACTTGCAGAGATTGATGAAAGAGGCTATATAATTACAGATAAATCAGATGACTTATTTTCAAGAGTGGACTCATAAGCGGAGATGTGACGTTTCAGACAGGCAGTAACCGTAGTTGGCGATGGAGCCTTTGCGGCTACCGGAGCTGAAAAGAAGTTGCAGTTAAGATGTACAAGAAATATTGTGACTTGTTCCTGAACAGCCTGTAAGAGGGCAGCGCAATCAGCCACAATATCACTCCCAATCGTAAAGCCGGGCCACGAGGATAATGAAATGAACTTTACTTCAGATATGCTTGCTCGTTAAATGCTGTATTTGGCAAAATGGAGAGTAAACTTGTGCTTAGTCTCGGCTTGATAGCAGAGATTCATCTTCCAAAATGAGCTAAAGCACTATATGGAGAGTTTGTAAACTTACAGGATAAGCTAAGCGGGCTTGAGGAAAATGTAGATGAAAAAACAGTCTTGCGAGTGTGCAGAGGATGGCAAGCTACTCAGACTTGCATTCCACGGTGTATACCTGAGGACATGAGTTTACATCCTCTCATCTGTGCCCTACAATGTGGCTGGACTGGGACAGCAGACAGAGACATCAAGTCTAAGACAGAGGCAGTTGACAAGTGGAGAGCCAAAAGATTAGACTTATGGCTGGGGCCTTACCTGCAATGATGTGTCCTGACCTTGTTGTTGCAGCCTGTGAGAATTGCTTCTCAACCCCAAGGTAAGTACAGAGGTAGCGACCTCAACCACTCCCTGACCTTCAGACAAATACCAGATTATGAGTGCCTTTTATATGAGGATAAATGACGGCAAGCCTAATTTGGTAAGAATGACATAAGTCAGGTGCTTGATTAATTTAATATACAAGTGTCAGGCATAAAAATTGATTGTGCTTTGTTTGCAAGAGAATTTATTATCTCTTGGCACCCATATCATATATCATTACTGTTCTAGATAAACCCGTAAATCTTATATAATAAAGCAAGGTTTACGGAGGTACTTTTTAGAGGAAATTTACTGATTTATTTTCTTTTTATTCTTACTGAACAGGCATTTAGGATTAAAAATACCTCATGTCTAAGGGAAGCGGTTGCGTACTGATTGTTGTTACCCTTGTAACACATATAGCCTGTAAATAAGGGATGATGGCTCCCTGCAAACTAGTTTCCATAAAGTTATGAAAAATTTCTTGTGGCTTCATAATCCCTCCCAAAGTGTTTTAAGTTATTATAGTGCTTTTTTGCAGGAAGGTAAAGAGTGAAGTGAGTGAAGTTTTGTTGGTATTGGAAAACAGAAAATCGATATTTGATTATTATTCTCGGTACAATAATAAACAGCGGGAGTAACTCACATTAGTGCCTTCTGAAAATGCAGTAAACAAGATAAAAGCTCACCATAAATAAGATGCGGCTATGCACCGTATTCCTTCAAACTTCTTATACAGTCTTTATAAGCATAAGCACTGGCGGCGGTAAACATCACTCAGAGGAAACCAAGCAGGCTACCAGCCTCCTAGAAGTAGCCACAGCTTGCCACGTATAGAGGTAAAGCTTGAAATAGTGTCAAGAACAGCAAAGCAGATGCGGTAATGGCAAAAAGAGTGGCAAAACTTCTCACCCGCTTGTCTCAAATCTGCCACACTCTCAGGGTGCGAAGAAGAGAATACACCGATAAGCACGGAGAAATTAAGCATAAGCATCTCGATAAGTTCATAAAGCCTTTACTGCAAGTCTTGAGGCCTCGAGCAGTAAAAGAATCTGAGCTTATAACCGGAATCATGGTACGAATTTGGAAGATAAAAATATTATGTAAATGGTACTTAGCAGCAACACTGTAATTACGGCAAACTTTCGTATGTCTCAGGTCTGCAAGCCCGTTAACTATATTTTTCTTAAATTCAGGCTCATTTTTGATGGCTGAACCTCCGACAAGCCCTATAAGGAAAGGCGTCTCACAGGTATGGTAATACGATTCTTGGCAGCATAGTCATAAAGAAATAGTTGTTAAACAAAGGATCGAAATTCCGCGCAGTGTCGACAATTCGCCTTATTAAAGTGAGCAAATCTGCTGTCTACACTCGGGTGAAAGCAGGGAGGAAGTCAATAATACCAGTCAACTAAGGTTGCAGATTACGTAAGAATTATAGGCAGATGCTTCTTCTTACTAAACTTAAAGCTACGTCTCTTTTTATGGCATTTACAAAGACAATCACCTTATAGCCTAAATTAGAGGGATGATGATAAAGGCGGAGAGGAAGTCAAAGAATACCATAGGACCGGTCTTACCTCTGCTGTCACACCCATCCCATAATCACATAGTAGGCTGCATTACAGTGAAGCGAAGAGGAGTACGGCGAGGTAAAGGCTCCTTTCTGCTTTCAAAAGTCCTCATACACCATAGGATGGAAAGCAGTATAAGGGTAATAAGTCGTGAAAATGCTTCTCCTATTTCTTGCGCTGTCGTATTTACCGCGGTAAACCCGTGCATCCAATGAAGACAAGCGTAAATATAAAAATCTTAGGTTAAAGTCAAAGCCACCAATAGCAGAATGATGGAGCGCCCGCCCATGACATCAGGATAAAACAGTGGTGCAAGCACGTAGGTAACAAAGGTTATTGTCAGCAAATGGTCATATGGCAGTCATGTCACCATCTATCTTCATCCTCCCTGTATTCTATTATGTCGCCCGCTGGCAGGAAAGTGCGCTCGCAGCGCCTCAAGAGTGGAAAAAGCGATTGCTCTTTGCCTTGTTGTTTTTAGCATAGCGAGATCGGCGTTGGTACGTCCACTTTCTTCTCGCAAGCCCAGAAAGGCCTAGGCTACGCTGCCATCATCACATTTAAGTTAATATGAATTTACACGTCCTTTCTTATATGGTTAAGTCAAGTTCTTCCTTCATAGCGAGAGCCTGTTCAAAAGGCATTTTAATCACTCCTCACAATGAGCACTCACAAAGTAGGGCAGCCAGCGCAAGCATCAAGGGTATCACTCTGTCGTAGACCACAGTTACACACTAGAAGTGAACGCTGCAAGCACAGACAGCCAAAGCTATGGGCTGCACCTAGCCACTTCAGAGTATTCTCGGCGGTAACACCCGTCTTTTTCGGAGGTTGCTAACCAGTCTGAAACATACAAAAATAGCGCACATAGAGCAATTATGCCTCAAAACATAGCTTATAAAGGTGATGATATAAATGACAATGTTATATTTATCCTTGTTCGCCAGTCATAGCTAAAAATCTTGTTATAAGATAGTTGCCAAAGAACATCATTACCACTGAAACAAACATAAGTACAATTATGCAAAACCTGTTAGAATTAAGGCTCTTCACTGCTTATATGAATCTTCTATACGCGCTCCTTAGGATAATCTACGTTATAAGTTGATCATATCAGGGCAGGTGTTGAATGTCAACAGAAACTCATCGAATAACGACATCAACAATGATCAAACGGTAGGAGACTTGGCTGTATTTGAGGAAACAAAATATCAGAACTTCAATAAGCCAAGAGATTGTATGTGTGGCTTAATAAAAGTATGGTCTATGACCGTGGATTCAGGCAAATAGCTAAGACTCTAGCGAATTTCATTAAAATAATCTGTATAACCCTGAAAAAGCCGAAATTGCTATAGTATAAGTAAGAGCAATAATGTAAATCTAGTCACAGGAGCGTGTGTATGTTTTCTTGTAATTTCAGGAGTAGGGTATAGCAGACCAGTCTAAAGGGACAGGTTGAAAAGGATAAGATAGAGACGGGAAAGTGCATTTTGAGACCTTATTACCATCAAGAAAGTCAGTAAATAAGGCCCATTATGAACAAACCTTGAGGAAAAACCAGACGGGTGCTTTCTGCGTTTCAAGCATGTTTGGTATGACTGCATATATATATCTGCTACCTCCTTGGCAAGAAGCATAGAAAGAGTCAAAGAGACCTGACCGCCCACCTGGTGGTAGCAGCAGCCCAACTCTGACAGAATCACAAAGGGCGGAGTCACTGATTATTTTGTAATCAAGGCATACCTAAGATAGTATTTTAATCTTTCTGATTATGATTATCCTGGTGCTGTGATATCGGTTCTTGAGATAGTTGGAATGATGAGTAAGGATGTAAAACAGGTGGAATTCCACCCGTTTTTTTCGTACACAGTAGCGTGGGTGTCAATGATTGAGCCAGGTAAATTCGTTGTCGAGTTATATAATTCACGGTGACGCCCGAATGACAATACCAGACTGCCTGGCATCCGCTTCGCTTCGCCTAACGCGCCTGCTTAGAATTTATCATTCGTAGCTGATATCTTAAATTTATGAAAAATAAGCTGCAGGCCACATTAACAATTTAGTGACGCCCGAATGATAATATTCAGACCTGCCCGGCATCCGCTTCGCTCCGCCTAATGCGCTCGCTTAGAATTTATCATTCGAGCCGATACATAAATTTATAGAAATAGTAAATCGAGTATAGAATAAAAGATTGTTACCATTTACATAATGTGATATTGATTTTACGCAAAATACACAACAATTATCCGAAGACAATCAAAGTCATTGATTTTGCAAATGAAAAAGAGGGTGAATTGAAAAGTAAGTTCCATGCTTTGGCTTCAATAGTAAAATTCAAGTTCAGACTGGAACTTACTTTTTCTAAAATTTATTCTTACAACTCGGACTGTACTGAGGTTTTTTTATTGAATTAAAAGAACGGGTATAATTTTTATAGATATTATGTTTAAAAATAAAGGTGTTTTAATATATTATAAGTTATAATACAGACTTTGGAAATCACTTATTGATCGAAATAAGACTAAAATAGATCTAAGGAAACGCATAGGTATGAATTCAGCAACACAACATGGGAAAAGAAAGTATGTGAGTTTAAGATCTATTGATAGGATATGTACGGAGTTTGATTGTAATTTTGATGATATAATTGGATAAGTTGCAGATGAAAAGAATTGGAGGAAAATGATTAAAACAACCCTGACTTATATCTCTTTTATTTTCTTTCTGCAGGTGTGAGGTTGCTTTGGCTTTAAAGAAGAAAAATTTTGAGATGCACCACACAAATGAGATAATCGGAAAGTATCGATTATCAAAAGATAAAACAAAAATGTAAATATGGATCAGGGTATGTTGGCGATTGATATACGAAAAGAAAGTACTATAAAAATATACGATGAAATTGAAAAGGGTGGAGAAAGTTGAGGAATGATCGAGTAGATGTTGTTATAGCAACACCGCCATGCTCAAGACATGAGGCAAGGTGCAAATCACACACAGTAATGATGTAGAAAAGGAAATGGACTTGATTAAAGAAAGCGTGAGAGATTGTTATTAACCCGAGATTCTTGTTTTCGAGAATGTAGCAGCTTTTTGGAAGACAGGATGTGTTACATAACGCAGGAGAAGTAGTAGCACAGGACATCTCAATAACGAGTGACTAGGGGAAGACTATTTAATTTCATAATGAGATTCTTAATTTTAAGAATTATGGTTCTAATCAAATGTCTCGAACAAGAACATTAGTTATTACAGGAGTTCACAAAGAGTATTCGGAACAAATTTCTCCTGTCGAGCTTTTCACGCGCGGATTTCTCGTCGGAGATAAAACATTGCGACAAGTGATGGGCATATGAAAAGTTTAGAATGGGAGTAGTTATGATCCTGCTGACTTTTCATAGTTTTTAGAGTTTCTATCCTATTTCACGATGAGAGGAAATGGATAGACAGCCTCCTCTCAAGGAAGAGCGCTTTTGACAATGTTGATGGATATAAGAAAACCCCACAAAATAGTAAATGGTGAGATAAGTTCTCAATAAATCTAAAATGGCGACAAATGCAAAAGACAAATTTATGATAAAGATTGCTCCTCAGTATCATACCAGAAATGATCGAGCATGGCAAGCCAGAACACACTCACCCTATTGACGATAGGGTTTTCTCCTATAGAGGATTATTAATGCTAATGAGTGACTATTCCAAATAATTTCAAGCGGATTGATGCAGATTTTAGAAGATTTGAATTCTCTTGATAATGATCAGAGTGTCAAGAAAAAGGAAAATGAATATTAGACAAGAGATATTGATGAGCTGTACCAACTTAATCACATTTAAAGCAAATTGCTTCTAAAAATCAGGAGCTTTCTTCTTTTGCCCAAATTAACTGGAGAAACAAAGTGAAAAGAGGCAGCATTATGCTGCAACTCTCGAAATTAAGGAAAATATAAAAGAGATTTTATTAGGAGCAAACTAGACGAAATTAGACTTTTCCACTCTTTCTATGATTGTAGCGTTATCTAAACTCGAAAAAGGCTTAATCTAACTCCAGCATACTTCACTCATCAAATCAATTTTGCAAAGCATCTTTGAGTTCCTCAAGCCTCGGTGATTAGCAAGAGATTCAATTTCAGTATGACCCTTCAGGTTGGATCTGCACTTTACCATTTATATTTATATGCAGATAGACAGGGTTGATTTGACTGTTATAGATGTGGATCCAAGATCAATAGATTTACTGAAGATCTTTTACACGGTGACGAAAAGAGTGCCTATCTACTCTCAGTGATGACAAACTCGTGTTGTGCAGATTATAAGGGAGCTATAAACACATGATAGAGTAGATCTGATTGTTGGAACCATCCATTTACAGGTAATTAATGTGGTGAGCATGACAGCAACCGTCGAAAAATAATGAGAACAAAGAATCTGGCAACTAGCTTAGAGTTTGTGCTTTGAAAAAGCATTAAAAATGCCGATCTATGTTTCGTTTATTATGCCTACAAGTTGTTTAAATACACCTGAATACATGAGGCAACCAGAGACTTTCTATCGAGATTTAGTATTACAGTATCTTGGTGGAGAAAAGGTTTTAAAAAGGTGTTTTTAGTTGAGACCATAAATTTCACATCGATACCAATGGAGCTGATCCGATACCTTCAGGGTGTCTTTCGATTACCAATAATAAGAAGTGATTGGCAAGAGAAAGATTACATCTCCGGAATTTCCATATGCGTATAATATGCCGAAATGATGACTCAAGCTTTATAAAAATGGACTCAGTGTAGTACGATGTCAACTGAGATGAGGCAGATTACTAATAATAATACTTTCTTGACAAAGATAAAAACATAGTATTAGAGATTCTACAGTCTAGGAATATACTAGACTCTGGTGAAATAGTTGACATCGCGAACTATGAGTTCTTTCATGAGATAGAGATCACTATCAAAACTTTCTGGTCAGGTGTGACGAGACCAATGCTTTATCTCAACACCTAATATGACCCATAACGGTTGATAGGAAAAAGGCTATGTCGTGAATGGTCTCAAAGTTTACAGGACACATGCCAAAGAGGTTTTAGATGTAACTTTTTCTCTCACAGCTGGATTATATCGAGTGAAGAATTCAGGAAGTTTTGCGAGATGGCCAGAAACTATCAAACACGATTCAAATAGTTTGATAAATGTGCGTTTATTGGTTTTGGAGACAGAAACAAAATAGCAAATGAATAGTAAGGAGGATCAAATGGGAAAATTAGTTACGGAAGAGAACGGTCAAGGTAATACTTTTTAAAGACAGAAAAAGAAAAAGAAGAAAGTTTCTTTGAGTATCTTCTGACCTCCCTAATGTTGGTTTGATATGCATGAAGAAAATCAATTGCAGGGTGCTTAGTCCCGAAGATAGAATTCATTTTCAAAAAGCGGTCATATTCCTGAATCTTTACTTAGAAATATGACTGCGGGCAATGGTTCGGTTTACGGTCGATTAGCATGTAAAGAGTTGTGTGAGAGAACCGAGAAAATTATGAGAAATGAGTAGAAATAAGTAGAAAGTTGGTATGGTAGATATGTTTGAAAGTTTTCTCTGTGAGTACGACTATGATATAAGAAGACTGGCGATGCAAGGTGGATAGATCAAAAGTGTCACTTATGATGTTCTTTCTCCATTATTGCAGACTGTATCTCATAGAAAATATGATGACAGTTGTGAAGAGGAAAGAGTTCACTCGTTCTCAGATATTTGGGAATGGTAGAATACGCTCAAAGCACAATGTTATTGAAATTTTTCAAAACCTGATCCAGGTCTGAAAGCTAAGTAATGAATATGATGAAATGTCGTCAGTACACCAATTAAACTTCTTGGTTATAGTAGAATATTGAATGTTAGAAAAGAGAGGTAGTAGATACTTTTATTCTATTAACAATGAGAGAATTGCTTGAAAGCGTAGCTTTAAGACCAACTAATGCGTGATTTGCTCTATGAGTATATTATTAAGACTACAGCAGATAGTGGCTGGCTTTTCCGGCATTTGATAGTCTTTTGAAGGAACAAACTCAAAGATTTCGTGTAAAGTCATGCTGAAGATAACTTTATAAATTTTGCACTGAATGCACTAGATACTATCGCAGGGTCGGCGAGCAGAGGGAAGAATATTTTACTAAAGTTGTAAATCCAACTCGCATTCAAATTAAAATTAGGTGCACTGAAAAGGAAGGATATCAAAATTCTCCGCCATGTACATTGGCTGTCTTCCAGTATAATCGGTCCTAAGTGGAGAGATGAATTATGGCAAAGAAAAGTCGTTGACTCGCTTCCGAACATGAGACCATCATATAAAGCAAACAATCTCGAAAGCTAATGGCTACTTATCATGCTTCCATAAAGCGAAGAGCGGTTCGCAGGTTTGAAATGATTTCTCTGTAGTGGAGAAAATCAGAAGTTTACCAAGAAACAGAAATTGTGAAAGCAACCAAACACACCATATCTTTGCTCACAAGAGTTTCCAAACCATTGCGTGATTATGTTGAAAATCTAATAATGCTAACACCTAATCGACACTACCTCTATGGCTCACGCAGATAATAGCACCCAATATATAGACAAAGGATCATCGTATATTTGTCTTTAGCAAAACAACCAAAATATTTCGAGGATTTAACTTCAGATAGAAAGACGAAGTTTTATAATTTTGGAGACTATATATTGTTTTAGATACGGTTTGCAAACAATGAATTTGAACTGAGCTGGAAAATGGATCTACTTACGATTGATTGATCTTTCCTAATAGCAATCATATTTCTGACAATAATTATGGCTGATTGAACAAACAGATCGCAGTACCTATATAATCCTCCTTATTCGAAATCAGCCGGGCAGGTGACGACATCCCGTGCAGATAAATGCAACGTTTTGCACCTGTCGAATGCCACTTGCACCAGACACAAGGCGGACACTTTGCATTTATAACGCACAGTCTTTCATGGCTTGCATCAAAATGGAACGGCGTACCGTAATTGTTTTGCGGTAATATGTCGTCGGCGGTGCTGAGCAGAAAGATTCTGTAAGTATTTAACTTTATGTCATAACCATGTTGGCTGCGTCATCCAATGCTGGCGATCGGACAAAGAACAACAACGAGTGCACGGGTTTAACTCACTTTTGCAGCGTGCCTCAGTGTTCAAGCGGCAGCGCATATTATCAGGAATTTAGAAAGCAGATGGCGCCGGACCACCTTAAGAAACTTTACGTGTTGCCGTGATATGCGTTATGGAGCCACAGAGGTGATTTTAGATGTGGCCTTGCAGGTGAGCTGAATATGAAGACCTGCATGGTAGCAGAGGACATCAAAATCGATGAGAAGTAATTGCGAGAGTATGCACGAAAAAGCATATATCGTACTTGGAAGAATATAGTGCGGAGTTTAGAAAAGAATTTTCACACGATAGAAAATGGCTTCAAAGAGGAGAGAAAAGAGCGCTTAACTGATTGCATCGATCGATAATGGAAAAATGCTAAGCTTACATTTTTAGCACATAAATCGACACACGTCAAGTAAGGATGTAGGTGTATTTCTTTTTGGATATTTATCAGAGGCAAATGATGTTTCTTGTATTTATGAGAGACGAAGTTTCCAAAGATGACAGTGGTGGAGGAGTCAAGAGGAAGTATTGGTAAAGGCATTTGATGAATTTTGTAGGAAAATAGGATATAAAAGCACTTCCAACAATTGATGAATGGTTAAAAACAATAATCCGAATACAAGGAGAGCAGTTACAGGAGGGCTAAGAATGGACAGAGTAGACCATATTTTCAAAAAGAAAAATCCGAATGAAGCTATAGAAAGAATTGCAGGCTTAAAGAAGATGCAAGCGAATATGTTAGGAAATCAGTTTGGAATGCTTTAAGGGATATTAGTAAGAAATTTCCAGAGTTGATTAAACTTGAGCTTGATAGGTTTGGAAAGTTAGAAAGTAAAGAGATAAAACAGGTTTACAAGTTGTGAAGCAAATTGATTGTATGAAAAATCTGCGGTAGTAGTAAGGCATAACAAAGATAACTGCGCATAATCAAAAATCGCACACGTTATCTTGCATAATCAAAAATAAGTGGTATATGTAGGTGGGCGGTATGCAAAAACCGATTGCGCCCTGATCCCCGCTCTTTTCAAGAGTCAGGCTGAACTACAAAACTAGTGTAGCCTAGTCTGTGGATAACTACCAAAAGCTGGTGATAAAACGCTGCTGATATAGTTTTTAAAATAGACCTGTAATAAGTTAAAAAGCATATAACCGGCATATTGATAAGGTAGTTTAAAAGAAAATTAACTTCGCGTATTCAAAATATACTAAGTGGAGGTGCTCATACACTCACATCGTTTAGATATCAGAAACTGATAAAGACCTCAAAGAACAGGGAAGAAGAAGCTTTGATGAGCTTGTGGATGTAGCAACGGCTAAAGCCATCAAAGAAGAAGGAGAATGATGTCGATCCTTACTCCCTAGATATTCAGTAGTAGGAGGCTCTTAAGGAGGCGCTGGGAGTTTGATATGACATGTACATACCAATCAGCCTTATAGTGGTTGAGAGGTATCAGCTCGAGATGATAAATTCTAAGCTCGCCTCAGGTGTAGCAGAGCGAATGCCGGGCAGAATGTTATCATTCGGAGCGTCAACTAGCTGATTTATATGCTCCCAATTGCTCCATCACAAATCTATGGTAAAATAAGCGTAATAAAAAGGCGAATTCCGCTTATTTTTCGCAAACGAGCATAAAGCAAATCAGTTTACATTAATCCCATATCTCTCATGAGTCTCCTAAACCCCTCATAAGACCTCCTCTGTACCTTAGTATCCACACAATAAGCTATCCTTGCATGTCCCGGGCAGCCGAAGGCGGGCCTGGAACTGGGAGGATTCTCTCCCTGCAGCATTCTCAGCGAGAGCCTTATCATCCTCAGGCGTTTTCATAAAAAGATAAAAAGCACCCTCAGGCTTTTATGTATGAAAAAGCCGATTTCGTCAAACATCTTCATTAGTTTATTCCTGTTTTCTTCATACACTTATATATCAGCTTCATCCAGACACTCTGCTATAGCAAGCTGCATGAGGACGGAGCATTTACAATGCCAAGTATTCTTGTAGCAGTATTTGCAGCAGAATATGTCAGAAAAATCTTCAATCTCAGTAGGGATGATGAAGGTAGCCTATACGCTCATGCCGGAGGAGAGGGACTTTGCTGTAAGAGTAACGCAGACTACGGTATTTTCATAGTACTTAGTAGGATATAAAGGCTGATACACACCGCCGTAAACCAGCTCCTGTAAAGGCTCATCGGAGATAAGAGAAGATATATGCCTATTTCTTCGCTCTTTTTCTCTAAAGTACATTCACTATGTTACTAATATCCTCCTCAGAATATACCACACCTGTAGGATTGTTAGGAGAACTATTAGCAGCCTTGGTATTGGTGGTGATAGCCTTTTAGTTCCTCTGCATCGGGCCTAAAGCCACCTCTGTGTTGGCTTAAGGGCTACAAGCTTTCCCGCTGGAGTTATCGGCGTAATGCCTGTATTCGCTAAAATAAGGAGAAAGGTACGACCTCATCACCAGGGTTAAATAAAGGTCTCTTAAAAAGCCACATTTGGGACCACTGCTGCGCTAGCAGTCATTATTATATTCTTAAATGAAAAGTCAGTTCCAAACCTCTTGTTAAGGGAGTGCAGCTATCTTTTTCACGGACAGACCTCATATCCTGAATTATTCATATATCCCAGTGAAGATAGGTAGGATTCAGATCGTCCACTAAGGACTTGATTACAGTCTTTAGTTTTTCTGGAGGGTAGGGAGAAGGGGGTTGCCAAGGCTGAAAGTCATATACATTTCCTTCATACTCATGGCCGAGTCTTTTTACCATCTTCAAACATATCTGATAGCAGAGACTTCACCACAGCAAACTTTCATCATCTGAAACCATAGATACCTCGCTTTCAGTAGTCGGTTTTATAAGTTTAATATAAGTTTTCATAAAAAACCACACTTTCATTTGACACTAATCTATCATTATGATAACATAAAATTTCAAAAGGTACACTATTATTTTATGTGATTACGTGAACAACACTGCTACAATCCTGTACCATACAATGTCAAATCATAATTATTCGAGTGAGTTTGCCTGCGATGAGTTAGTATTTTTGAAACGTAAAATCAATATTTATTCTTGGAGGTAAAAATGAAGAGTACTTACTAGCAGAGGATGATTTCGCGAGTGGGAAGTTCATGCTTAGATTTTTGAGAAATATGGGGAATGTGATGTAACAGTATGATGGTAAGAAGCTGTTGAAGCGTACAAAATGGCCGTTGAATGTGCGAGCCTATGACCTTATCTGTTTGGATATAATGATGCCTGAGATGGATGGAGCATCAGGCACTTAAGACTATCAGAAAGATAGAAGAAGAAAATGGGGTTTCTGCAGGATGACAGTTAAAAATGGTTATGATACTGCCCCCAGTGAAACCAGACAGACCAAGGCATTTT